>Ga0265297_10005754_pt1 | contig 18549 bp, 16 predicted proteins | sample Munlanlwell13791_FD_192502 | JGI IMG/M metagenome (GOLD analysis project Ga0265297, IMG submission 192502) | Leachate microbial communities from a municipal landfill in Southern Ontario, Canada - Leachate well 137-91 | ecosystem: Engineered > Solid waste > Landfill > Unclassified | place...
TTAGAAAGAGTATAGGGTGTGTTGGTTATGGCTGTGTAAATAAAGCGGTAGCCGCTGGATTTCGTAAGCATAATGAAATATTCTTGTTTGATGAACCGAAGAACCTGGGAAGTATTGAAGAAGTGAGTAAGTGCGATTATATATTCGTCGCAGTACCAACCCCTATGAAAGAAGCCATGGGGGGTATGGGTATAGATTTGAGTATTATAGACAAAGTAATAGAAGAACTAGCTAAAAAAGTAGATAAGGGGTGCCAAATAGTCATAGTAAAGTCTACTATAGTGCCAGGTACTATGAGTAACTATGCAAATAAGTACCCTAACGTAAGGTTTGTCTATAATCCTGAATTCTTAACCGAAAAGAACTCTATTTATGACTTCCAGCACCAAGATAGGATTATTATTGGTGGTAATAGAGGTAAAGATGCTTACGAAGTTGGGACTTTATATAGAAATGCTTTTCCAGATACTCCTATTCTGTATACTGGCCTCAATGAAGCGGAAATGATTAAATATGCGTCAAACTGTTATTTAGCGACTAGGATAACCTTCGCTAATGAAATATATAGAATATGCAAGACTTTTGATATTGATTATGACAAGGTAAAAGAAGGATTAGGTATGGATAAGCGTATCGGGCATAGTCATCTTAATGTCCCTGGACCTGATGAGCAATATGGTTTTGGCGGGTCATGTTTGCCCAAAGACTTGGATGCCTTGATTACTAAGTGCGAGTCAGTAGGATACACTCCTGAACTATTAAAAACTGTCTGGAATAGCAACTTAAGGCATAGAACTAAGTACGACTGGAAAGATATGCCCAAAGCTGTTTCTATGGAGAACGTATGTCAAAAATTTGCGTAAGTGGGGCTGGGGGGTTCGTAGGGTCTCATATCCAAGATGAATTTATCAAACAAGGTCATGAAGTGCTCTCAATTGATAACCTAAGTGGCGGATTCAAGCGAAATTTCAATGATAAGGCTACAATTGAGATAATAGACCTATGTAATAAAGGAGCCGTAGAATGGGCATTTACGAAGTTTGAGCCAGAGATAGTGTTTCACTGTGCGGCTAATGCCCGTGAGGGTGCGTCTTTCTTCGACCCAGCTAAGATAGTAATGGCTAATCAGGTAGCAACTATCAATATTTTAGAGGCTGCTATAAAGACCAAGAAACTGAAGCATTTTGTATTTTTCTCATCAATGGCTGGATACGGAGAACTTGAACCGCCTTTTTCTGAAGATATGTCTCCGAAACCGTGTGATGTATATGGGGTAGCCAAGATTTCTATGGAAGAGACCGTTAAAATACTGGCTGGGTGCCATAGGTTCAAGTACTCCATTATAAGACCTCATAACATCTTCGGTATTAGACAATCAATACGTGATATCTACAGGAATGTCATAGGAATATTTATGAATCGCATTATGCGTAAAGAACCTCTATATATTTATGGAGATGGGCAGCAAAGAAGGCAATTTAGTTATATTGAGGACTCCTTACCGAGTTTCTTGAAGGTTCTTGAAAACGGAGTTAATGAGACTGTAAATATAGGCGGGACAGTAGATATGACCGTAGAACACCTAGCCTATATGGTAACTGAGGCAATGTTAGGTGATGAGTGTTACCCGACAAAATTCATTCCAAACAGGTATGGAGAAGTTAAGTTCGCTTACTGTGACCCCTCTAAATCAATAAGATTACTTGGTTATAACGAAAAAGTAGGGATAGAGGAAGGTATTAGGAAAATGGCAAAATGGGCTAAAGAACTAGGTCCGCAACCCTGGATAGAAGAACATTTAGCACTAGAAAACGGGCATACTCCCGTTACTTGGAGAAAAACATGAGTACCACGCTTTCTTCGCTTACCGCAAGGGTACAGCGGTTAATTGGCGATACAGACCCAGATAATCCTCGGTGGGGCAGTAATGACGTAATGAACGCACTGGCTGACTCACTAGAAGACTTTAATAGTGAAATACGCATAGGAACGCAGTATGAAATATTAAGCACTGGCAACTCACGTTATTATAACCCAGACCCTACTGATATGCACAAGAATATCCTTTGTTGCTATGCAGGGCTTATCTTGTTAAATATGGAACGCTTTAAGGCAGCTAGGGAAGCTATTAACTACTCTAATAGTGCTGGGTCTACAAATTTGACTTATTTGCCAGAAGCAATTGATAGGGCAGTGTCTGCTCTTTTAAAGAAGTTAGATGGTCTTACGAGTGGCGAACTACGTCAATTAGCAGAAGATGATATGAGTGTAACAGAACTCACTTCACAGGAATAAGTATGCCTATTACTAGTTATTTATTAAAAGCTATGGAACTAAAGAGAGACGAAACCAGAGAAGGTGCCCAAGGGACGACTATTACTATAGTTACTAGGACAGTTAGTGGTACCACGGGTGACTACTATGGTCGTAGAAAGAAAATCACTGAAAGCACTACTAATGTCCAAGCAACAGGTGGGTTTGCCACTGGGTATACCTATGAAGAATCAGTTGGCGGTATTGTAGAACGTAGTGGGGTAAGATTCGAAATAGATAATGACTACTTAACTACTTTACGGTCTGCCAATGTACATATTCGCTGGAGTGGCGTTGATTATGCCATAGACAGTGTAGAGAATGTTCCAGAGACAGGTGAGATTGTACTCACTTGCTCAAAAATAAGATAAGGAGATAGACAGATGAAGCCAGAAGATTTGCTACAGGAAATACGGGATAACAAAAGCCACTTTTTAGTTACTCTATTGGATTTTTGCGACCAGGTAAAGAACCAGGTAAGGGATTCTTACTACCGTTCTAGAATAGATATGTTGCTCACTGACCTAAATGGCGTAAGGGACAAGGCAGTCAATGGGCAGGTTAATGTTACCGAAATTGACAGTATTATCAAGGACCTTATGTTCTTGAAACAATCTACTATGATAGAAATAGAGAAAGACGGGCAAACTAGGACTGTTGATTATCACAAGGCGAATATTGAGTATATCAAGAAACGCATACATTGTGATGTTAACAACCATGACCGCAGAATACGGTTATTGTTAAGTCTTCCTTTCGAGAAGCACAAAATAGAACCACTGGGAAAATAAGTGTCTGAAGAAAAATCGTGGGAACAACAAATAGATGAGAAAGTAGACCTTGAGTTACATAAGGCTAAACAACAAAAGGTTCCTTGGGTCTCACTTTATCTTCAGTTTGCCCCGAAAGTAAACGAAAAGGTAATAGGCACTTTTGCTCATATGTTCTTTGACTTTAATGTTAAGTTTAATTTGCGTGCCATACAATATGCTTCTGGGATGTATAAGAAAGCGGTCATTGCCCGTACTCCAGACCCTGAACTTGAAAGAAAGATACGCTTTGGCCCGTTTTCTTATAAAGATGATACTCGTTATAGCCAAAAAAGAAACCGTGGAGAATATCCATTACGTGAAGCAATTGCTATGGAACCAATACAGATTGACCATTTAGCTACATCTGAAGGTGCAAAACAATACATAGCTAGGGCTAAGTTTGGCAACGTCAAGCGTATCAATAAGCGTACTAACTTTAGATGGGTACATAAGAAAAGAGTTCCTGGAAGGCCTGGAATGAGTGCTGGCTATGAATGGCGGGCTATGGACCCGAACAAAATAGATACTCTAGAAAAGTTTGAGTACGGCGGGACGTGGGATATAGTACCTCGTGACCCTAAAGGAGCACTTCATCCGTGGCGTGGTGACCAGATTACATTCACCCCTAGTTGGCGTGAAAAAACAGCTAAGATGAGTCCAGAAAAGAGATATGGGTATAAACATATACTCAAGCAAGTTTATCCTAGGAGAATGTTTACCGAAGCAGTGAATGACGCTAAACGTCAGATTACTTCAGCATTAACTATGCACTTAAAAACATATTTGTCAAATGGACTTCTTACTATACCCATAGTTCCTATAGAAAAGAAAGAAACAACCTATTCTTCAGAACCAGTATTAACCGTAGGGAGTATCGGTAAATTACCAAGAAAACACGCTGTAAGGACTACCCGTAGAGTAAGAAAAGCTTATAAGAGGAAAAGATGAAAATATACTCGTTTGATGAGTCAATAAACATAAGCCAGTCAGTATTAAGGTACTTAAGTACTACTTATTTATACCGTAATGACGCTAATAGTGGAACGCTAAGCACGTATTACCCTAGTCTAACTATGACTTTAGGGTTTCCTAGTGATTTTACGCAGGTTTCATTACCGACATTAACCATCTCTCAATTAAACCAGCCAGAGACTGATTTCTTGGCGTATGGTGAGTTATCAGAGAAATACTACCCATTCCGTATTGACATCTTTGCTGGCGGGGAAACAACTAATTCAGCTATAGATGAACGCAAGAATATGTTTATGCGAGACCGAATGATGAATGATGTGAAGAATCTCTTGGATGCCAATAGCGGTCAGAATTATGTTGATTTATATAATTATGCTGATATAATATCCAGTGGGACGTCGTATCAGTTAAATACTGATATTATGATACAAAACGTCTCCTGTGGTACCCTTGAACCTACGGGTGACACAGAAGTTGATAGGTGCAGAGCTATAGTTGATTTTATGGCTTCAGCCATCTTCTCCCAGGACTGAAGCACCGATAGATAGAACTCGTTCCCCCCAAGGGAAAGGAGCAAGATATGACAATTAAAGCGTCAACAGACCTTTCATTACGGCGTAAGGAACAGGTCTTTGTAGCTGGCTATGAAATTGACGTAGCTAAAGAGTTGACACCCAGTCTTAACACGACTGATATAGTGGACGACATCTTTGGTACAGATAGCCCAATTACACAGACCATTGTTGATACTGCTTCTCTTTCCATGACTGTTTTGGAGAAGAGAAACAACAACAAAATCCTTGACGTATTGACTGGTCAGGACCCGTCGGCTGCAAGTCCTAAAGAGTACTATTGCGAAGACGTAGAAGCTGTCTCGGTGTGGGTCAACAAGAAAAACGCTGGAGATACTGCCTACGAACGGTCTTTCTTCTATAAAGACTGGACTCCGCAGATACCTTTAAGTGCTGGTGGACCGAAGGAAAGAAGTGCCAGGACACTTGCCGGATTGTGCAACAAGCCCTTGGAATTCGAAGGTGCGTGGATATTTGGCGAGAAAGTTTCCGCTAGTACCGCAGCAACCTCATTGATATTCTCTGGGCATATGTCAGCAAATCCTGTTGTAGTGCCTCGGAGTGGTATGTACGCTATCCAAGTTATAGCGTGCAGTGGTACCAGTTCAAGCATGATTAAGGAAGACGTGGCTATTACTACGGCTATGGTTAATAGCACTGGTTGGGTTACTATCGCTAATAGTGCCCTAACTGATGTTAAAGGACCTACTGCGTTCTATGTCAACTACCTTAGTACTGCTACTGGGATTTACCCTGATAGTGCAAATATTATTCAGGAGGGGCTGTATAGCACCAGCTCTTAAATGAACTGATGTTAATTGGTGGGGGAGAAGGAATAATTCCTCTCTCCCCTTCACCAATAAAAATTAGCGAGACAAATATGGCTTATAACGAAAAAGCAAGAATAACTCATAAAGAAACCTTAAGGAAAAAGAAAGAAAGTGGATATGTATTTTTCCCTGGCGGTGGCATACGCACTGAAGAAGCGAGAAAAAAATACAGAGAAACATTAAAAAGAAAATATGCCAATGGTTACATAAACCCAATGCAAGGAAAACATCTTTCTGAAGAAGCCAAAAAAAAGGTTAGTGAAGCACAAAAAAGATTACCGAAAGGGAAGCCAAGACCTAGAGCAAAAGGAAGAATCCCTTGGAATAAAGGAACAAAAGGAGTACAAAAAGCTTGGAATAAAGGCAAGCACGGACTACAAGTAGCTTGGAATAAGGGATTAAGGTCTAGGCCAACTACTATAACAGAAGAAAATAGCAGAATAAGGAATACTGTGGAATACTTTTTATGGAGAGATTCTGTATTTAAAAGAGATAATTACACTTGTAAAATGTGCGGGAAAGTAGGTGGAGTATTAAATGCACATCATTTATGGCCATTCGCAAAGTTTCCAGAATTACGGTTTGCTATAAATAATGGGATAACATTATGTAAAGACCCCTGTCATAAAAAGATTCATAAATTATTAGGGAGGTAGATAAATCGTGGATATATTTAGCCTGTATAAGGAAGAAAAGACAATTGAATACAAGGAAGATAGTAATTCAGTTAAGTTAATTCTTATTAAGCCTACTTCTGGCGTTAAAGAGAAAGTATTCGACGCTATGAGTAAAGCCAAAGATAAGGCTTATGGAGAGATAACTGAAGACAAGTTAGCAATGAAAATGCTTGATGATATAGTAAATGAATATTCCAAGGAAGGCAAGATTGACTTTATATTGTCCAGTGAAGAAGCACAATATATGCAGTCTAGCGACTTGTTCCCTATTGGTGACCGCAGTATTATGTCCAAAGAAGAAATAGACGTAGAAGAAAAGAAGTTTGTAGAAGAATGGAAAATCAAGAGAAGGGCACAATTAAACGACTTAATTGACCTTGAGTTGTATGCTAAGGTTAAGTCTATTATTATAGACACCCGCACTATGATTATTGCCAGTAAGGTCTATACCAAGAATATGATGTTATATTGTGTTCTTGATGAGAATAAAAAGCCATTATTCAAGAGTGTTGAAGATATAGGATTGCTTGATGAAGTGATTTATAACTGGCTAGAGAGAGAGATAGATTTATTTGTCACTATGCTAAGTCAGAAACAAGTGCGAAAGGCGGTTCAAGATAAAGATTTTTTATCACCTACCGAGTCGGCAAAAAGTACAATAAACTCAACTGCTACAGTAGCCACGAGTTAATTGACTTACCTGCTGACTATCTGGAAGTGCTAAATTACAGGCTTTATTTTGATTACGTCGAGGAAACACTTCAGATGTACCGCAATGTACCGGCACCACCATTACATATACAGCATAATCCCGCTCAATTCTTTAAATGGGTTGAATGGGCAAGTGAATATAAATCATCGGAAAGTGGCAAAATACAGCCTTTTGGTATGGATTTTTCACTGGAAGATGATATAGATAGTTTTATTTCCTACCATGAGTCCCTCAAGTCTGGTGCCAAATGAATCCCACAATAGACTTTTTAGTTAACTTTAAAGGTGATGCTACTGGCTTCTTAAATGCTGTAAACAAAGCAGAAGCTGGGATGAAGAAATTATATAAAGAAAACCAGGAAATGGCTGGTTTGTCAGCTAAAGATAAAAAAGCATATGCTAGTTTTTATGGTCTTACTGACCCTAATGTAGCAAAAAAATTACCACAATATATAAATCCAGCAGACCCAGACCAAGTTAATGCGGTAAAAAAAGCTTTTTCTAAACAACGTGCTGTAGTTATGGCCGAAATAGACAAAACACTAACCCAAGGCGAAAAAATAACTTGGTCTAGGATACAAAAACTTAACGCCGAAATGGCTCATTTTACTGCTATGGGTCCAAGAACTAGGCGACTCTTGCCTGAAGAATATAGAACTAGGGCTACCGCAGGCTCAACAACTAGAATGATTAATGATTGGATGGGCGGAGGAACGCAAGCCTTACAAAAAAAGGCATTACTACTTAACGACCTTTACTTCCAACAAGAACAAGCACAAAGAAATAGAATAGATGAAAAGCGTGCTGCTATGATACATCGTTCCGCTGCTAAACGTCAGGCAGCAGAAGAAGTAGCTGCCCAAAAAGTAGTAAATGCTAATTATGCTTCCGCTGCGAGAGTTGCTAAAGCAGAGGAAACTGCCCAAGCCAGGTATAATCTTAAGGTTTCTGGTAATGCTTTGAGTCCTTTTGCTCCGCAATTAGGTATGTGGGATAAGTTTAAACAGGGAGTATCTGGCTGGTTTGGCGGTGGTATTGGTAGTATAATGAAGAGTATGGCTGGGATATATAGTCTTTATGCTATATTTAATAAAATATCCTCAGCAGTACGTTATTTGGCAACCCAAACAATAGAACTGCAATTATCATTCGCCCGCCTAAATGCCTTGGCTTTAGTTGGTGGGGTTAACTATGGCAGACTTAAAGACACTGTTTTTGCTTTAGGTACTGCACACGGGTTCTTAGCTACTGAAACAGTAACCGCAATTAAGCCTCTTATACAGATGGGCCAGACTACCGAAGAAATAGCTACTATCACCAAGAGAGCTATGCAGGTAGCTAATATAACAGGTGAAAGCCTTACCGAAATTATCAACGTTATGGTCTCTGTAATGGCTACTTATAATATAAAAGCACAAGAAGCTGCTGATTTATACGCATATTGGGGTTCTTTGGCTAGCAAGTTCTCTGTTACTATCCCGATGATAGCCAAGGGCTTTGAACAAGCTGGTGATACATTTAAGGACTTCGGCTTTACTGCTAAGGAAGTATCAGCAGTGATGGCGGTCCTGATGGAAGGAGAACGTGGCAGACTGCCTGGTATTATCCGTTTCTTGCGTTTAATGATGGAAAATATGGCTGCCAGTGCCGAAGACATACAAAAGTTTATGGGTGTCTCGGTACTTGATGTTACTGGAGCGGTAAGACCTGGCTATCAAGTATTACAGGATATGGCTGCTGCTTGGTCTACAATGACCGGAGCACAAAAGACTAATTTAGCACAAGGTATGAAGAACAAGTCAATGCTAGAAGGTCTGCGTGCGGTAATGAATAGCTGGGGAGATGTGCAGGAAGCTATTAATCTTGGGCTAGCCACTGGTAATGACTTACTAGCCAAACAGAGTGCTATAGTTGAAAACACACTTATTAAACAATGGACATCACTTAAAAATATATGGGTTGAAATAGCTTCTGATAAATCTGAAGGATTAGTAGGATATTTAGGTAAGGTTTTGGTTGCTCTACAAAATATGAGCCTGGAATTAGCAAAGCCAGGTTGGGGCAAGTTTTGGGATATACTTTCTAATGGGCAACCATTAGAAAATGCTATAAACTCAAGGGGTAAATGGCTTGATTGGATGCTTCCTAGTGGTCAGCAACAGACGTTAGCTAGGAATAAATATGGATATGGTGCTTCTGGTTCTTGGGCTGATATTCCTCTTCCAGGGACTGAAGGAGAAATAACTGGTGGTGGTAATAAAGCGTCTGGCAAAACAACAGATGAAATGCGTGCTCAATGGGAAAGAGCCCAGGTATTAAGAAGTTGGGCTAAAACAGGATACGACGAAGAAAAGAAAATAGCAGAAGATCGTGCTAAAGCCAATGAGAACGACCTCAAAATAGCTGTTTTGCGTAACCAGATGAATAAGGGTTACCAAGTAGGAATAAACAAAGACCTACAGGAAGAACTTACAAAGAGAGAAGAATTAAACAATACTATTATTTCAACTCAGAAAGAAATTAATAGGCTTAAACAGGAAGAGCTTAAAGCTGATGAGACTATGGATGGTCATGATTCTGAAGCTATAGAAAATGCTGAAAAGAGGAAAGTAGAAATAGTAGGTCTATTAAGTGAGCAGAATGTAAAACTTGAGGAAGCTAAAAATGCTCTTATGTTACAGGAAACCATAGCCCGCAAACTAGGTGAAACATACCGCAATATGATGTTAGACACTCTTGTTGAAATCATTGAAAAAACACAGACTTGGTATGACCTTAATATGAAGGTTAAAGAATTAATTATAAAAATAGGCGATGATATATTAAGAAAGGTTCTTGATAAAGTAACTGGTGGGTTTGTTGATGCTATTGGTGGCTTAGGCGGTATTTTAACTGGAGAGCAAAACAAAGCACCGGCTGGAGTTATGTATAATAATTTTGCTGGTGGTTCACAGGGGCTATTAGCTCTTGGCGTTGGTGGTGTAGGAGCTTATGCTGCCATGCAAGGTGGCGGTTATCGTGGTAAAGATTATACTATGATTGATGGTCGCTTATCATTTATGCCTAAAGATTGGCAGAAAAACCAAGCTGGACAACAAGGTGGGCTAGGTTGGAAAGGTTATGCTGGTGCCGCTATGATGGGTGCAGCAATGGGTCAAAATCGTGGCACAAAAGGTATGGCTGGTGGAGCTATAGGTTCTATGGCTGGAGCAGGCATTGGACTTGCACTTGGCGGTGCTCAAGGAGCACAATTAGGAGCACTTGCAGGTGGTTGGCTGGGAAGCTTATTTGGGAAACCAAAGAAACAAGACAATGCAACAGAAGAAGCGATTAAGTCGTTTAGTGCTACTCCTAGCAAGATAGACGTGACTAATAACGAGTTGCAGATAGTTAATCGTAATCTCGTTGCTCTTAAAGAGAAATTTGAACCATACCCGTTCCGTGAATCAGCATATTTTACCTCGCACATGAACACTGGAATTGGTTCTGGGCAATGGGGAAATAATATTACTATCAATGTCAATGGGGCTACTGACCCTGTTACGACTGCTAATGCTGTATCTAAGGCAATCGCTGGATATAGTTTACAAGGTGCGCAAGCATAGAAAGGTTAAAAACTTATGAGTATGCTATGGACATTATATAAATATACTGGTTCTTCGTGGACTTTGGAAACAAGTATTCCTGCGGTTGGCATCAATGAAATAGACGAAGAAGTCAACAGCACAGCGACTTTTGAAACACTAGCAGATGGGTCAGAAGTGCGTCTGGCTCCTGAAACAAGATATAGATTAAGCGAGCTAAAACTTACTATACCTAGGAGTAAAGCAACCAATGCTGTTATACAGCAGTTGCTTGGCTATATCAAGAACAATACTGGTGTTAAGTTTACCGCTCCTAATGGCTATACTTATGAAGGATATTTAACCACGGCTAATAAGCACTGGCTTTTAGAGAACAAGGAAACACAGCGGTATATGCCTACTTTTACGGTTAAGTTGTTTGATGTGGATAGTAATGGAGTTATCATCTCTGGCACAGGATTCTCATTGTGAAACTAACCCAAGCTGGACAGACAGTATTAAGCAAGAAGGATATAGGTAAGTACTACCGCTTCTATATAGCGAGTACTGTTTATGCTATCTTGTCATATAACTACTCATACAACATAGAATTCGGGGCTTCTATACTGGAAGTAGAATTGGAGAATTCAGATGGACGTTACTCTCCTGGCGGAGCTAGTGAAATTGCTATTGGTGCTGTTGGCGAGCTTAAAGAAGGTATATTAGTCAATGGAGCGTATGAGATATTCACTAAGTTCACCGGTATATTACGACAGCGTGATTACAGCAAAGACGCTGGCAAAAACACCGTTAAGCTGACCTTTTTGGATTATATAGTAAAGTTACAGGAAATGGACATAGGCAGCACACACGCTGACCAGATATTTGAAAGCTCTGATAAGACGCATATCTCCTCTGAAGAATTAACTGAAAACGCCCTAACCCAAGCTGGTATGACCAGCCTATCGCAAGTATATGATTTTGCTCATGCTAATATAGCTCCTACTCCTGAACCGGTCATTAAGATTGTGAGAGACCTAGGTAACCCAGATATAAGCGGGCAGCCATTAATGGACGGTTATGAGATTAACTATGAAACAGGACAGCTTACCCTTGGTGTTCCATTAGACTTTAATGCCTATCTGGTAATGGCTAATTACTGGTACTATCCTACAGGCACGTATGTGGAGGAGTGGATTGAAGATGTTATTACAGAGGTTGATACTTTTGGTAATACTCCACTTACGGTCAATACTAATTTAAGAACTACTTACCACGCTGAAGAAGGGTCTACCGCTACTGATACCATGACCTTAAATGCTAGTGATGTGACTTATAATGGAGACACGTATACTGCTGGTAAAGTTGCCTATACTGATTACGACAATATACAAACAACGCTTACCTCGGCTAATTTCACCGTAAATGGCAGTCCGTTGAGTGCTGGAGAGTTTGTCGCTTTTGACGCTCGCTTTGGCCGGTTGTTTATGAACGTCAGTCATACCGGTGACACTATCGTCTGCACTAACAACTATTCCTTCTCGACACTTCAAGCTACTGGAATATATATCCCTTATATAGATTTAACTACTCGCAGCGTAGCTAATAGGTTTGATGCTATCAGCAAGCTAAAACAGACGCTGGCCCCGAATTATATCATCTCTACCAAAGGGGCAAAGATATGGGGCAGGTATCTATCACAGAAAACAACCGCTGACTATACCTTGGAACTGGAAAAATCACTTACTTATTCAGAGGATATTAAGGATATTTACACCAGAGTTAAGCTGTATGGTCAAAGCAACTGCCCGCATAATCTAATGCTAAGCCAGGATACTACCTTTATTACTGGCTTTGAGTATAGTGTTCATGTAGATGAATTGATACTAGGCTATGCCGGAGAAGACATGGGTGGTGGTTGGCTTAGGTTTATGGCTCAGACTGCCAGTGGCGTTATGAGTATTGACCGGACAACAGCTAGAGTCTGGTTTGACGATGTAGAATTAGGCCGTCCCTATGCTACATTAAGGTCCAATCAACAGTTGATGATGGAGGTAAACTCAGCAATCAAAGGCGGTGGACAAAGCGAGTACAGGATATGGTTCCCAGATACTGGTATCTGGTGGAGTTCGATGTATCCAATTACATTTTATGATAAAAATGGCATAGAGTTATACCGCCTGACAATGCACACCGGACATGCTAAAAATTCAAATGGCGAGTGGCTTTATGATGATAATACTGGCCCTCCGTATGTTTATACCACTTTACCAGTTAAACTAGACTCTAATGCGGGGTCTTGGCAAGTACCTGAAAATATGGAAAAGAACGAAAGAATTATCTATATTGGTTCTTCCTCTAAGTTCAGGGCCATACAAATACAAATGAGAACTCCAGGCACTGATTATAGCCTGAAGTTTGAGTACTCAAGTAATTATATAATAAAGCCTGGTGACACACTAGAAGATGTAGCTAGTGGACACTGGATTGCTTTTGGGCAGACGGTGTATATTTCATCAACTTATGCGGCTTATATACCAAAGAAAGTAGACATGGTAACCTCTGACCTAACCTCGTGGTGTAATCGTAGCACTAAGTCTGGGGTAGGCATAGACAATGGAGACTATAGCTTTTACTACCACAATCTATCTAATTTCTATGCCGACTGGAACACTTTTATGGATGATTGGTTGCTAACCACAGTTAATGGCGTTAGTGCTTACTGGGTTCGTATTAGAACAACCAGACAACCAACGTCTATTGCTTATGTATTGAGAGCTGGTGTTTTACGTAATAATAATTGGGATAACGTAAGTGATTGGTTAGGGGTACATTATTTTTCTTACAGTCGTGATACGCACCTTTTCACTGATTATTCTACCGCCGTAACTAACGGTACCGCCGATGCTCCTTTCTTAGAAGTAGGTGCTTTCCATGAGGCCGTATCACAAGCTACGTACCACATGCACCACCCGAATGATAATTGGATGGTTTCCAGTGATAATAAGTACTTCTTAATACCAAGCGAGTTATTTCCTATGGATACGCTTGATACTACCACTAACAAACTTAAGACTGACCCTAATAAGCACGTGATTAAAGCAACTTTTGATTATTGGACCTCTTCTCCTGAATCCATTAATTTTGACAAGCTGCGGGACGGCGACCCCAATACCCAATGGCAGCTAGAACTATTTAGTCCTTTAGCTGGTTCACAGGTCATCTTTACGGCTTGTTTTGACGAGATAAAAACAATAGATGCTATTGATATAACTTGTGGCTTCTTTAATCCAGACAACTCTACCTTCATAGGAAAGGGAGCACGCCGGTATGATATAAAAAATTGGCTGAGCATACAATACTCAACTGACGGCGTTAATTATAACTACATCAATAAAGAGACTTATAATTTCCCTTTAAATGGCGGTGAGTCCAAGTCGTTTGAGGCTAGCGTTCTAGGCGAGAACTTCCAAGCTCAGTATATCAGGGTTGTAGCCGAGCAATGCGGATTAGTGGATTACGCTGACGGTCGGTATGTAATCAGCATAGTAGACTTTGCGGTCTATGAGAACATTATCATCAAGGCTGATTCAAAACTAGGCGTAGCCGATGTTGTAGCTACTACTACCGACCCGACATCTACTGTAGCTGATACCAATGACTTACGCACTAAAATAGGCGAAAAGATATATAAGGTTAATGAAATCAACAAGAACTTAATGACTATGAAATCAACCGGTGACCGGGCTTATAACTTTCTGAAGGAATATGCTAAGAACTATACCCGTGCTAGTACCGAAATAGCTTACAGCCCGCACTTAGAACTGGGGCAGACCATACAAGTGATAGACAGTGTTAATGGAGTTAACCAAAACTACTTTATAGAAGGGTTAAGCTCAAATGGCGGGGCGGTTAGCCTGCAATTAGCTTATTATCCATAATATGCAAACATTCAAATCAGTATTAGGCAATATCATAGACGAAGTAGCTAAGAAGTTTGGCTATAACAAGGAACAATTAGGTAAAGTAGTTGAACGTGGCATTGGAGAATCTAATACTGGTGCTGATGTAGGCACTGTATTACAAGAAATATTGGCTAAGCTAGTCAAGCCACAAATAGTAGCTGGACTTGATGTTACAGCAACAGCTCCTCCTTCTTTAAATGTTCTTATATCTCCTGGTTTTGGTTCAGCCCAAGGCATTACTTGTGAGTTAAAAACACCACAAAACATTACGGTTGATACTAACCTAAGCATTTACTATATAATCCTGAACGGCTCTAAAGTTTCGGTCTCGGCAAGTCTAGGGACTGGGTTGCCTTTGGCTAAAATAGTTATTCCTTATCCTGGTGTTACGAACAAGATATTAGATGATAAGAACACAGAATCAGAATATGACGGTTATATAATCTCTGGCAAGGACCTGCTCTTTAACAATAACTTTATCATAGATGATGAGTCAATCGCACAGCTCAAGAACACGATGAGTAAGATATTCGCTGAATATATCTTTGGCACCATTAAACTCAATGAATCCTTGCAGATAGCCAATGAACAAGGCACACTAAGAGCCGATTCTGACTCGGTCAACTTCTATGACGTAAGTGGTAATGAACTAGCTAGTTATGGAGCTTATGAAGCCAGGGTAGGCAATATCAAGGTAACTCCTTCCACTATACAATCAAGGGATTTCCAAGAGAACGCACACGGCTTTAGGCTTAAAGATAATGGAGACGCTGAGTTTAACGATATCGTAGCTCGTGGCACATTGAGTTCACCTAACTTTACACCTGGGTTTAGTGGTAGTGGTTGGCAAATAAACAGGGCAGGAGATGCTACATTTAATAATGGCATTTTTAGAGGCGAACTGCACACTTGTGTTTTTGTTAAAGACTCTATCAGTGCGACTAATGGAAATCTTGTAGTAACCAATGCTACTGTTTTGTCTGCTGATGTATCTGCTACTGATACTACTATTAGCGTAAAAGAAACGGTTTTTAACGTAGGAGACAGAGTAAGAATACAGCCAGACAGCAGTAGAAGTGAGTATATGAGCATAGACAGTGTAAATGGTCTTACTTATGGCGTCACTCGTGACATAGATGGGTCTGGTGCTAATACGTTCCAAGCCGGAGATGCAATTGTCGGCCAAGGGTCTAGAGTAGAGATAATCGCTTCAGGCGATATTGTTGCTAATCTGCCTTATATAGATGTAATTAAGCGTAATTCTTCTACGTGGGACGATACTACGACTAAAGTAAGATTAGGCAATCTATCAGGCATAACCGATGCACAATTCGGCACACTCTCTGATTATGGACTTTACACTAATAATGGATATTTTACTGGTAGTATTACAGCTAGTAATATATTAGGTGGTATTATTAGCGGTACAATAGTACACGGTATGCAGGTAGTTTCTGATAGTGGGATTTATCTTTTTGATACTAATGGATATGCTGCGGGTAGAATCTTTGCTAGGAGAAACACAACCACAAATGATACCGAAATAGCTGTTACAGGTCCTATTAATATCTTAGCAACTGGTGGATATATGGTACTTACGCCTTGCCCCTATGAAACACCAGACGTAAGCGTTCCTTTAGGTGGAATGTTATTTTATGGTAGTCAGGGTGTTTATGAAGACCATTTATGTTTATATACCGGGTCAGCATGGAAATTAGTTGCAGAAATGAGTACAAATGGAGACATGTCTATAGCCGCTACTAAGAAGTTTTATTTTGATGGCGGAGGCGATACATATATAAGTGAAGCTGTAGCAAACGAACTTTTAGTTACCACAGGCGGCACGGCAATATTCAATATGAAAGCTGCTGGTGTTGAAGTTCCTACTGGCAAAAAAATATCCTTAAACGCTGCCAACACCAGCTATATTGTCGACACCTCAAACGAGATGCAATTTTCACCTAACAATGGAGTGATCCTGACTGTCAAGGCAACCGGCTTAGAAGTGCCCACTGGTAAGTTTCTTGCTTTTAACGCTGCCAATAGTGTGTACTTAAAAGAGCAGTCCGCTGGGAGTTTATTGGCATACTCAACCACTTTTTATCGCTCTAGTAATGGTTCGGCGTTTGATACTACCTCGGATATACGCCTAAAAGAGAATATCACTCCTTTGCCGGACATGATGGACAAGATATTATTATTAAAGCCGGTTACTTATGACCACAAGAAAGACGGAAAGCTTGGACATATCCCTGGCACTCGCATAGGATTTACAGCCAATGACATGCAAAAGGTGTTCCCAGAATGGGTTGAAACAGGCAGTGATGGTTATTTGGTTCTAAATATGGAAGGTATTAATGCAGTGCTAGTAAAGGCAATCCAAGAACAACAAAGCAGGATAGATAAATTAGAAGCACAAGTCAAGACTCTTATGGAGAAACTACAATGACCGAGATAAACAAAGTTAGAACAGACATACCTTTTGCTGAAGCGATACGCAAACTACAGGACAACGACAATAAGTTGCTTGGCTTGGCTGAAAATGATAATGTAGACGCTATAGACCTGCAAGACATCTTCAGCGGTACCGGGCAGACTTCACGCTTTACCCGCAATCTATCGCTAGGCGGTAGTCTGGCTACTTTTAGACTGTTTAGTGGTGTCTCTAACGAAGCAGGCTATACTATCTGGAAGTATCCGGTTACTGCGTTTGCTGATTCTACCCACAATACTCTCTATTTAGACGATGTTAAGCTAGATTATCGTGGGGCGGCTACTTCTGAAGCTACGACCAGTTTTAACTCTGTCTTCCTACTTTCAGGTACTACCTGGGTTAATAATACCGTAGAAGCTGGAACAACTAATGGCACAGCGTTTGGCTTAATGAGTCATTCTTCAAATAGCCTGTATATTGGCGATACTAACGTCTTTAACGGTATTGACTTTAACTTTAATACTCTTGGCTATAACTATGACCTTAAAGCCTACTACTTTTCAGGCACCTGGGTACAATTAAGCTCGATTACACATAACTTATCTGATGATACCAGCAACTTTACCTCTAATGGACGGATAAGCTATAATATTCCTACCGACTGGATAAGCGGCACGTTCAATGGAGTAAGCAATAAGTGGATTAAGCTTTCCACCGACTCTAACCCTGTAACTACCGCTCAAGCGTATCATATTATGCCTGATGACAGCGTAAGGAACTTACTGTCTCTATCCAGCGATGACATATTAGACAAGAACTGGGCGTGGTGCTACTTCAACAACTATGTATATCTTACATTGAAGAACCGTGGTGGCATAGGGTATGAAGGCAACGAGTGGATACGCATAGAGTCAAACGAGACAAACAGAAAGAACTATTTTATCTATAACCACGAGTTAAAAACTACCTATCAGAATAGCACGTGGTCGCAATGGAAAGGCATACCAACCGCTACAATCACTTCTGGTACTGCTGGGACTACCGGACAGATAAAGTTTGACTCTAACTATTTATACATAGACGTTTCTGGAAACCATTGGAAAAGAATTACATTAGCTGATTTCGCTTAAGGAGATATTATGTCTAACAAGATAACCGCTTATAAGGGAGACACATTCGTCAAGTCCCTAGCTTTTAAAGACTCGGCTGGTACAGCTATAGACATTACTGGCTGGACTATCTGGTTCACTATAAAGAATAGTACAGATGATACTGACGCTGATGCTATTATACAGAAGAAGATAACCGTTCATACCAGCCCTACAGCAGGGCTGAGTGCAATTAGTATGACCGCAGCGGAAACTGATAGTTTTGATAGCACGTATAAATATGATATACAGATAAAGAAGACAGATGGCACCATCAGGACTGTCCTTGAAGACACCATAACCTTTACCAAAGACGTGACTAGGTCTACGACCTAAGAGGTAGCCAATGGCTGATATCAATGTAACTATAAACGACAACGAAGTAATAACAACTACTATAACACTAGCTGAAGTAGCGATGATACCTACTGCTACCCAGGTCACTACAGATACGACCAATTTTAACAATAACCTCTCTACTGCGGACACTACCGTTCAAAAGGCTTTAGATACCATAGATAATATGTCTACGGTAGGTACTAATGTAGCTAA
>Ga0265297_10005755_pt1 | contig 18539 bp, 12 predicted proteins | sample Munlanlwell13791_FD_192502 | JGI IMG/M metagenome (GOLD analysis project Ga0265297, IMG submission 192502) | Leachate microbial communities from a municipal landfill in Southern Ontario, Canada - Leachate well 137-91 | ecosystem: Engineered > Solid waste > Landfill > Unclassified | place...
CAGGTTTCCGTCTGAGTCAACCGTCAGGTAGGCGGACGCTCCTCCCGCCCTTAAGGCGTCATTGCTTCCCGAGCTGGTAAATGTGGCAACTGTAGTTGCCGAGGAGGTGGCTGCAATAGCTTCAGCGCCTTGATTCGTATCGGGTGAAAGAACACCACTTTCAAGTAACCAATAATTTGTACTTACCGCATCTTCCAGATCGTCAAACGCAACCCATGATCCGTCTCCGTCACGGTATCCGAGCTGGCTTCCGGTTATATATATTCCGGGATCAGTTCCTGCTATTCCTTCCCAGAAAAGACCGGGTACGTCAGTATCCGTACTTATGTAAAGGTGATCATCAGTATCACCTGCAAAAAATGAAATATCACCTGCTACTGCCTCACCCAGGTCAATTGATGTAGAACCAGCTCCGGTTATATCTCCACCTGTTAGTGTCAGATCAACTCCTGTGATGTTTCCACTGCCATCAACTTTAAACACAGAGCTTGGAGTATCAATAAAGTCTGTGTAACCGCCGCCTCCGGAATTAGCAAAAAGTATCCCGTCTGATATGGCGTCGTTTGTATCTGAATTATTTAGATAGATAAATGCATCAGTTACCTGATCAGCATCAGTTGTTGCATTATCTTCATTATTTAAAGAAATTCCATATACAGTATCACTGACTGTCGTTGAGTTAATATCCAAGTTCATGTATAAACCTTGGAATATTTGTACATTGGCATTATCATTTATGGTTAAGTCAACAGCTATAAGATCTTGATTTGAGTTTGTGAGTGTGGCACTCGTTACTGCCATGTTCCAGGCACTTGTTGCCTGCCATGTCGAGTTGGTAAGTACAACATTCTCATTTGCAGTTAAATTAAATCTTGTTTGACCATGCACTTCCAGTACGTCTTCAATAAAAAGGTCTCCCGGTCCATTGACATTGGTTGTGGAAGGCAAGGCTCCGTCAGAGAAATAATTGAATGCTGCAGCTCCGCCTCCGCCGACATTTATAACTCCGGTTGTTGCATCCACTCTGAACTTTGCAGAGCTTGTTGCATCTGATCCGACCAGAAGGTCTAGTGTTGTATTGTATGGTGCAAGGGCTTTGGAATCAGCAGATAACTGCCAGTAGTTTGTTCCCGCCGTTCCCGGATCAACCCAGGTAAAGCCTCCTGTCCCTGAATCATACGTTAATATGTAGTTGTCACTTGCCGGGTTGGTGATTTCCAAATTAGCCTCTTCAATGATGTCGTCTGCGATTGTCAAAGCGGAAGCGCCGTCGGTATCCAAGATACCCGTTACCTCGCCAGTAAATGAATGGTCTGAAAGAATTATTGTCCCAGAGGCATCCGGAAGGGTGTATGTTTGTGTGCCGCTTAAATCATCTATTGTTAACTCTCCGCGTCCGTCGGCGTCATAGAACCAGAGTGATGTACCGGAAGTTCCTGTTGAGGTAAAAGCTTCTCCTGTTAGAACATCTCCAATCGCTGTAATATCACCGGTGGAGCCTCCTGTTATTGCGGCGTCCAAGTCATCTAGTACATCTTGTAAATTTGATGAACTTGAATTGGCTAACTCAGTTGAATAAACACCGATTAAATATGCTCCTGAAGTAGTATTTGATGTACCTGAATCGTTTAGTCCGACACTACCGACCGTCAGATCCTGACCTGACGCAATTGTAACTCCTCCTGTATCTGTAGTGAGTGAATTTACGTTTAAGATATCTTGAATGTCAATGTTTCCACCCGCGTCGATGATTAAGCTTGCAGCTGAACTTGTAATATTTCCGCCATTTACCGCAAAATCACCAGTTATGGATAGATTTCCATTTGATACATCAAAAAAAAGAGGAGATGATAGGTCTGTTCCACCGATAGCTAAATCGTCTGTTGTTGAAGTTAAGTAGGTTATTGTTCCTGAATCTGTCCATAGGCTATTACCTCCTGTTTGATCTGCAGCCCACGTAAATCCTTCAGTTGTTGAGTTATATGTTAGAACGTAAGCGTTGGTAGGGGAGTTTGATATATTAAGATCTATTTCCTGGATAGTTCCATCTGTTATGTCAGACGATTCAATTGTTGAACCTAGGCTGGTTGTGAGAACCCCATCAACATTCAATAATCCCGCTCCGGTTAGATCAGTAAAAGTTTCATCGTTGATGCTTAATGATTCTGTTGTTGTGTTGCCGTTTATGATAGCATCGGATCCATAAAGTTCACCAATTACCTCTAATTGATCAGCTACGAATAAATCACCATCTGAATAATCTAAATTGCTAGGTATTCCATCGCCGATGGTTTGGTTTCCTCCGACTTTATGATTTCCGTTTACAACTACATCTTTCTCGAATGTTGAATTTTCATTGAATCTGCTCTCGATATTTACTGAAAAGAGCATATTTTCAAAATTTGTAGCGGCAAGAACTTTTTCTATATCCTCTTTTTCGATTTCAAGATTTTGCTTGAGGTTAACAGCCTCTCTCTTGTTGTAAAAAATGGTTGATAGCTTCGTTTCCGTTGAAGTTGATATTAAATCACTGAAATTCAAATTGCCTAGATTTTTGAAACTTGTATGTATATATCCGGAAAATAATGTCACAATTAATATAATCAATGAAAATATAAAAGCTATCTTTATGGGTTTTGTTGACACCTGGAAAGTTTTTCTAAGAACACTTAAAATGATTTTTCTGCGTCCTAAAGACTCATCTTGTTGAGGGTAATTAATATTTTGAATATTAATAGTTTGATTATTTTGAGGTATTTTTGCGGTAATTAATTTATTTGTAAGATTGTGCTTTCCTTTTTTATATTTAAGTTCTTTAATGTGGGATAAATGATATCTTCTGTGGCCGCCGCTTGTTCTTAATGCGACAATTATTCCTTTATTTCCCCAACGTCTTAATGTTTTGCAACTTACTCCTAAATATTTTGATGCTTCTTTTATGGTGATTAGTTTATCTTGATCCGTCATTTGGGCAGTTTATATATATTTAAAAAATGTGGACATAGATTTTGGACATTTAGCTTTCTTTTGTATATATTCATTAACGCATTTTCCATATAGTATTGTCAAGGGTCGTTTAAATAGATATTTTGAAAGTAAGGACTTAGAGACTTGATTAATTTTGTAGTAAAGAATTTATGTGAGATTTAACAAATCATGTATCAGTCAAAGCAATAAATATTTTTTAATTAAGAAGAAATTTAGATTGCGCGATTAATTAAAATCTAATTTTTACTAGTGGCAATATAACGCGAAAGGTCATTATTAATAGGCGAGATTAAGAAAATTAATAATGATCTTATATGATATATAATGAATCAATACGATATAAAGTGAATCTTAAATAAAGAGCGCATTTTTTAAAAGAACATAAGGAGTTATTGGTTATTATAATTGATTAAACGAGTTAATAATATTACTTTATTAAAATAATTAAAAACATATGCAAATTATCAATATAAATAAAAATACGATACTAATATTATAAAATGCGATTAAAATGCGTTAAATATTTATTGGCTTGATAAATGAAAATATATTATATGGTTAGCTACAAATAATCTAGAGTATATAAAAGTTTTTTGATTACAGCCAGAATAGGGAGCTTTGACGGATTTGGGTATGCGTTAATAATACAATTATAATTTATAAAATACTTAAGATATCTACCTATTTAATAATAACTTCAGATTATATATTTGATTATTAATAGGACTATGTAGTTTTAATTAGATTTAATTAAAGTATTATAAATGTTATCAGTAATTATTTTCACTAGATGAATGCGTGAAAAACAAGATTATTAATTGATTTTTATTATATCAACTAATAAGATAAATTATTAGCGATTTAATTAATTAGACTAATTAATATAAAAAAATGAACAAAGATATGTATTTAAAGAAATTGTTGCCTATTGCAATTTGTTTATTATTAATAAGTTTCCAAACATCTATAAAAAACAGCATTAGCGCCCAAGTAGACTCGTCGGGAGTGGCACTAACCTTACCAATTTCCGATACTGAAGTGCAGAGCGGTGATATAATATGTACGCAACCACAGGGGAATGTAAGGTGTGATAAAGAATACTCTTCATCAGTTTTCGGTATCATTAGTGATAATCCATCAGTTTCTATTGAAGATTTTGGATTGGATAAATCAAGACTTGTGTTAACATCCGGAGTTGCATCTGTAAGAGTAACGTCTGTCAACGGTAATATTGAAGAGGGTGACTTAATAACAACTTCAGAAAAACCGGGAATAGGACAGAAGGCAACAAGGAACGGTTTTGTAATAGGGACGGCTATTGAAAACTATGAATCTGATAATCCCGATAACATCAGTAAGATTCAAGTTGCTTTAAATATCCATCCTGCAAGCGGTTTAACGGATTCCAGGGGAAACCTTTTACAGTTTATCAGAGAAGGAATGTCTGTTCCAGTTTTTGAGCCGGTCGAATCATTGAGGTATATTTTAGCGGCTTTGATGGTGATAATTTCTTTTACATTAGGTATGGTTTATTTTGGCCGTGCCTCGAGGTCCGGGATTGAAGCCGTAGGAAGAAACCCGCTTGCCAAAAAAGTGATACAGTTAACTATATTTACGAATATTGTGTTAACTATTATTATAGTTCTTGTAGGTTTAGCTATTGCGTATCTGATATTAATATTTTAAAGATGTTTAAACTGCCTATTTTCAGACAAAGAGAGTATAAATTAAAACCCGTTGTTTTGGTGGTTCTTGATGGTTTCGGAATTGCACCTCCGTCAGAAGGCAATGCAATAACGTTGGCTAAAAAACCAAACATCGATTATTACACGAATAATTTTCCGCACGGTCAGCTTCTAGCTTCTGGAGAATCGGTTGGTCTTCCTGCAAACGAAGTGGGTAATACCGAGGTAGGACATTTGACAATCGGTGCAGGAAGAATCATTTTGCAAGATCTAAAAAAGATAAGCCTTGCTATCGAGAAAGGTTATATCTATGACAACGCTGCTCTTCTTGCGGCGTCTTCGCACGTAAAGAAAAATAATTCTAAATTGCATTTGATGGGACTAGTTAGCCCGGGGGGCGTACATTCATCTATTGACCATCTTTATGGAATATTACAGTTTTGCATTAAGGAAGAGATTCCCCGTGTCTATATACACATGTTCACGGATGGAAGAGACGCGCCTCCGAATGATGCTTTAGGTGTTGCTGAGCAGCTAGAAGCATATCTTGAAAAAACGAAAGTTGCACGGATTGTGTCAATCTCTGGCCGTTACTATGCAATGGACAGGGACAGGCGTTGGCCACGAACGGAGAAGACGTACAAAGCAATGGTTTTGGGGCGGGGAGTTTTGGCAAAATCTTCTCTTGAAGCCATAAGATCTGCTTACGCAAAAGGCCAGACTGATGAATTCATAGAACCGACGGTCATTGTGGGACAAGACGGTAAACCCGTATTGATTGAAGATAATGATGCAGCCCTATTTTTTAATTATAGAGTTGACAGGCCGAGACAGCTAACGATGCCTTTCGTAATACCTGACTTTGAAAATCTCAAATCATTTGACTTTGGCTATAATCCTGAAGGAACGAAAAAGGTGGGAGAGGTGAAACTGTCCGAAACATTTGTGAGAGAAAAGGTTCCCAAAAATTTGTTCTTCGTTACAATGACTGAATATCAGAAGAATTTGCCTGTTTCAGCTATAGCTTTTGCTCCTGAACGAGTTGAAGATCCTTTGGGTAGAGTTATTTCTGAAGCAGGTATAAAGCAGCTTTGTATGGCGGAAAGTGAAAAAGAAAGATTTGTCACTTATTATTTTAACGGTTTAAAAGAAGATTTTTTCCCAGGCCAGGATTCATTAATTGTGTCGTCACCGAAGGTTGCAACGTATGACAAGAAACCGGAGATGTCTCTCCCTAAGTTAGCTTCAGAGTGCATTAAAAGAATCCAACGTGATATTTACGGGTTTGTAATAATAAATTTTGCGAATCCGGATATGGTTGCTCATACGGGTAATTTGAGTGCGTCAATAAAAGCCATTGAGCATGTAGATCTACATTTGGGCAGATTAGTCAACACGGTTTTAAACCAAAACGGTACTGTTTTGGTAATAGGAGATCATGGAAATGCGGAAGAGCTTTTGACTTTTCCGGGTTCGTCATTTTTTGTTACCAGTTCAAAGGGCAGTATCAATACTGAGCATTCAAATAATCCGGTTCCGTTTATTTTTATCAATAAAATATTTCAGGGAAATACATCAATTCTTCCAATGGGGGGTCTTAGCGATTTGGCAACTACAATCCTGAGACTTTTAAATCTTCAACCCTCCGCAGGTATGCGGGGAAAGGACCTTCTTGCTCCATTAAGGACAAGTATGAACGATGGTTATTTACTAAAAAATGAGCAGATCAAAGGGGATTAATTTATGCAGATAGACCAAAGTTTGATATACATTGTAATTTTGCTTTTTACCACCTTAACTATATTTTTGGTTGGAATCATATTTGCCTATTTAAAGTTAATTAGAAATTATGTTGATCTCAAAGAGGGTAGGAATAAATATCCTGATCCGAAAATTTTTCTTCTCAGGGCGCACGCGAAATCTCAAAAGATCATAGAAGATGCGACTGACAAAGCAAGACAAGTTGTTGAATCTGCGGAAACTTTAAAACTGAAAAACATTGAAGTTGTGCAAAAACAAATTGAGCATGCGCAATCAGAAAATCTTAAGATTTACCAGGACTCGGTTGCGAAAATTCAGAATGAGTCGATGAAAGTATTGCAAAATGTACCAGAATATATCAAAACATTGCTTACGAAAGAAGTACTTATTGTCAAGGATGACATTTTGAAAGAGATCAAATTAGCTACGGAGAATGCGAAAAATTTGATAAATCAAGCGTATAAACAGGCGGAAGACGAGGTTGCGGAATACAAAAAAGTACGCATGAGTGCGTTGGATAAAACAGCTATTAATATTATTCAGCAGATAAGTAGGAAAGTATTAAATAAAGAGATTGAAATGTCAGAGCATGAAAAGTTGGTAATAAAAGCTTTAGAGGAGGCTAAGCGGCAGAATATTTTCTCAGATGAGGATAGCTATCAAGAGAGTCAACCTGAAAAATATAAGTAATAATCAGTTTATGTATTAAATGGTGATAAAAAAACTATATATCTATGGAAGAAACAATATATGCGAAAATCAAAACAAAAGAGTCTGCAGAGGCCCTCATAAATGAGTTAGAGCTAGTTTTAAAATCTTTGTATTTAGGAAGCGACGAGTTTGCTTTTACACTTAGAACGAAGGTACGCGCCAACTTGTGTGAATATATAAAAACTAGGTTAAATCAAGAAAACATAAATATTGAAAACCACATAAAAAATTTAATTGAAAGAATAAGACTTGTTCCTTGTGTGAGACTGATTCTTGCATTTGAACCATCGGATGATGCATTGGATAGATTTCATTCAATTGTTATTTCGGCATGCCAAAAACCAGTCTTTCTAGATGTGGGATTTTCGCCGGATATCATTGGCGGTGCAATAATAATTTATCAAGGTAAATATCGAGACTTGTCATTTAAGGGTCTTTTTGAGGATGAGTTTGAAAAGGAAAAGGAGAATATAATTAGTTTTCTGAAAAAATGAGAGATTTTCAAATTTATTTGGATAAAATCGGTGAAATAGGTTATGTTGCCCAAAACATTCATTCTTTAGTATATGTTACAGGTTTACCGGGAGCTCATTCAAATGAGGTGGTCGTATTTGAAAATAACTGCTTAGGAATGATTTTATCTATGGGTGAAAACGGTCTTGAAGTGCTTGTTTTCGGTAATACCGAGATTAAAGTCGGGTGTAAGGTTGTAAGAACTAACGAGCGTGTAGAAATTGGCGTAGGCAACTCTCTTTTGGGTAGAATGATTGATCCTATGGGTGTTCCTTTGGATGGTAAGGGGGAAATTAAAGATCTCAAATCCTCTTGTATTGATATTTATCCTCCGAAGATATTTGAAAGAAAAGTTATTGAGAAACCGCTTTTAACGGGTGTTGCACTTGTTGACTTAATGTCCCCTTTAGGCAAGGGACAGCGGGAACTTATTATCGGAGATCGGAAAACCGGCAAAACAGAATTTTTGTTGCAAACTGTGTCTGTGCAGGCTGGGTTGGGTACAGTATGCATTTATGCGGTAATTGGACAAAAACAAATAGATATCGGAAAACTCTATGAGTATTTATTAAAGGATGGCACAATCCAGAATTCCATAATTGTTGCGTCAAGCTCTTCCGATTCGCCAGGTCTGATTTTTTTAACTCCCTACAGTGCCATGACAATTGCAGAGTATTTTAAAGAGAGAGGGATGGATGTCTTATTAATTTTAGACGACATGACATCGCACGCGAGATTCTACAGGCAAATATCACTATTGGCGAAAAGGTTTCCTGGGAGAAATTCTTATCCGGGGGATATTTTTTACATTCATGCCAAACTAATTGAGCGAGCAGGAAATTTCAAAAAAGGATCAATCAGCTGTCTTCCTGTTGCGGAGTCCATCATGGGTGATTTGTCGGGATATATACAGACAAATTTAATGTCGATGACAGATGGTCACATTTTTTTTGATATAGACCTTTTTAGCCAAGGGAAACGGCCGGCTATAAATCCTTTTTTGTCCGTGACGAGGATTGGCCATCAGACCCAAACTACTCTACAAAAGGATGTAAGCAGAGAGCTTAGTTTTTTTATGGTAAATTATGACCATATGAAGCAATTTATGCATTTTGGAGCGGAGGTTGGCGCAACGACTAGAAGCGTGTTGAGTCTTGGTGCAAAACTGGATGCTTTCTTTGAACAGTCGGGCAATAAAAGAATTGCTCTTAACATCAGCATTCTTATTTTAGGCGGATTGTGGGCAGGTATTTGGTCCGAGGAAAAAGAGGCACAGTATAAAATGGACATTGAACAATTAGTATTGTCTTATTCGACTGATGCTGGTTATAAAAATGAAGTCGATCAATTTATAAAATCTTACGATTCGTTTAGCGACTTAATTACACACTTAAGGCGTGACAACCATTTGCTGGTTTCCAATTTTGCAAAAAGAATCAAAACTTAAAAACGTATGTTTTATTCAAAGATAATAAAAAGAGAACTTGATCAGATTACATCCCTCAAAGAGTTGACTGAAGTATATGGTGAGATAGCGTCTATAAGAATGAAAAAAACCAGAGACTACGTGTTGAAAAACAGGGATTTTTTAGCGTCGATAGAAGTAATTTTCAAGGATGCCTTAAATTTCTATGCTAAAAAGCTTTCTGATTTAGCTATGCGAGATAAAACGAAGTTAGGCAAAAGAGTTACCTTGCTTGCTCATAACGGAAGGGTCGTTTCGGTTTTGATTTCCGCAAACACGGGATTTTACGGTCAGGTTGTCAGAGAAACATTTAGAAAATTTATTAAAGATATTGAAGACAAAGACGTTGAGGTGACGATAATCGGCCGTCTTGGAAGAACTTTATTTCTTGAGGAAAAACCGAATCGCCCTTATACGTATTTTGAGCTTCCTGATTATGGAATAGATTCCCAGAAGTTATCTGAAGCGATTAAACATCTTGTGCAGTACGAAGAAATAAGAGTTTATTATGGAAAATACTATTCGGTTGTTACGCAAAAGCCGACAACTTTTAACATTTCAGCGGGGAAGCCTGTTGAGGATGAAATCGGAGGAACTACAGTATCATATATTTTTGAGCCCAGCGTGGAAAAAATACTAATGTTTTTTGAAACCCAAATATTTGCATCGTTGTTTGATCAGGCTATACGGGAAAGTCAACTTGCTAAATTTGCTTCCCGGATTCTTTCGATGGATAGAGCGAGTGACAATATTAAAAATAGGATTAAGAAGCTGACTTTTGATAATTTAAAAATCTCACATAATATTATGAATCGTAAACAACTAAATACATTATCATCATCCATGTATAAAAATGAAAAGCAATTCGAATATGTCTAAAGATAACAAAGAATATCAAAGTAATACAAATGATGTTAATTATTTGGGGAGAATCAAGTCGGTAAGAGGTCATGTGGTGGAAGTGGAATTTGCTAAAAGTAAACCCGCGATTCATGATCTATTGTATTTAGTTGAAAATCCTGATGTAAAGTTGGAAGTTTATTCTTCATCGGGAACAAATTCTTACTATTGTCTTGCGCTTACGTCAACCGATAATTTGTATCGGGGAGCAAGGGTTGCAAATACCCTGACTCAGATTCTTTTCCCAGTAGGTATAAACGCTTTGGGGCGTGTTTTAGACATATTTGGAAAATCTTTGGATGACAAACCGGATATACAAACAAGCGATGCTATGCCAATACATGGTATTAGCAGTAAAAATATTAACATTGAAACTAAACAGGAACTTTTAGAAACAGGAATTAAGGTGTTGGATCTTTTTACACCTATTCTGAAGGGCGGTAAAATAGGATTATTTGGGGGTGCGGGGGTTGGGAAAACAATATTATTAACCGAGGTACTTCATAATGTTGTAGGTAGAGCTAAAGAAAATTCAGTTTCGGTCTTTGCTGGAGTTGGAGAAAGATCGAGGGAAGGAATGGAATTATACCACTCTCTTATAAACTCTGGTGTTATGGATAATTCATCCTTAATCTTTGGACCGATGGGCGAAAACCCCACGGTGCGTTTTTTGAGTGCTTTTTCTGCAGCTACTCTTGCTGAGTATTTTAGAGATAGCTTAAAAAAGAATGTTCTTTTCTTTATAGATAATGTATATAGATACGCTCAAGCAGGCAATGAGATTTCAACGCTAACATCAAGCTTACCTTCGGAAGATGGCTATCAAGCAACACTTGAATCAGAAATGGCAAGATTCCACGAGCGATTAATATCTACAAGGTCAGCTTTTGTGAGTACAATTGAAGCGGTATATGTGCCTGCTGATGATTTGTTGGATCACGGAGTACAGTCTATCTTTCCATATTTAGATTCGGTGGTTGTACTTTCGAGAAGATTGTATCAAGAGGGTATACTACCTGCGATTGATATTTTGGCTTCTTCCTCGGCTTCTTTGCATCCTGAGGTTGTGGGAGATTTGCATTATCAAACGGTGATAAAAGCAAAGGCAATTTTAAAGCAAGCTGAGAGTTTAGAAAGAATTGTTTCCTTGGTCGGGGAAGCTGAACTGTCGGGAGAGGATCAGATTGTATATAAAAGAGCCAGAAAGATAGAATATTTTATGACCCAGAACTTCTTTGTCACTGAAGGACAAGGAGTTAAAAAAGGATCTTATGTTCCTTTAAAAACAGCAATAGAAGACGTAAAGAATATAATTGATGGCCAATACGATGAAATTCCCCAAGAGAAATTTAGGTTTATCGGTTCTGTTTCAGATATAAAAAAGTAATTATAATGGAAGATGTAAGTTTTAAATTGAAAGTGGTGGCTAGAGATGGAATTTTGTTTCAGGGTGAGGTGAATTCAATAACATCGCATAATGAACTTGGCATCTTTGATGTTTTAGCTCAACACGCTAATTTTATATCCCTTATCAACAAAGGACTCATTATAAGGGATAAAAGCAACAATCAGAAAGAAATTAAATTTGACAATGCCTTGATGAAAGTATTTAAAAATAATGTAGAAGTATATATTGGAGTTGAGGGAACATCTCCTTTAGCTATAAAGAAATGATGTTTAACTTAAATCTTATTAAGAATATGTATATATAAATATATGTATTTTTTAAGTTTACATCTTGTTAAACGGAAGTGTCTTTTTGCGGAATATTAAAGAGGTCCTTTTCTATAATGTGTTGTATATGTTGAATTCTATATGACAAATAATTCTCACTATAGGTCTAATATTTATTAAATTATCACTCGTATTATAAGACTGCTAGGAAAATAGACACTTATTTGTTTACGAGTTTATGGGAAAAGCAATATAGCTTAAGAGATTTAGAGATTTTTTCTCTATTAAGTTTTTGATAAGGTATGTTGTAATAAAATTGTAAAAAAACGATCAATAGTAAAGAGATGTTAGAAAGAGACCAGGCTAAATAATAAAAAAATTATTGATTATTTCCGCATTGATAAAATATAGATGTCGGTATAATTTTAAAATTATAACTTTTGTATATCTTTTTTAAGAGCTGTAAATTTCAATTAGCACTAATCAGGAGTTTTGGACTCGCGTGAAACATTCTGTTATATACAGCTTGTTCTTAATAGAAAGTATGTAATATTTTGGAATTTGTAATATAATCTGAAAACTATATAAATATATGAAAAAACAGATAAATAAGCCTTTTAACCATACAAAGATGGAGATGTATTGGAGAAAACGTTGGATGGAAGAGGGTGTTTATTTGTCCAACATGGAGAAAGCCAGAAAGTCTTTTTATAATTTATGGATGTTTCCTTACCCATCAGCGGAAGGTTTACATGCGGGTCATGCTTTTGCATCTACCGGAAGTGACGTGATAGGCAGGTTTATTCGAATGTCAGGATATGATGTCTTTCAGCCAATGGTTGGGTATGATTCGTTTGGGATACATGCGGAAAACTATGCGCTTTCGATTAATGAACACCCAATGAGGATGCTTGAGAGGGTAACAAAAAATTATGGTAACCAGATGTTAACATTAGGTCATGGTTATGATTGGACTAGGAGTGTTACAACCTCGGATATAAACTATTATAGATGGACTCAGTGGCTATTTTTACAATTATTTAAAGCAGGATTAGCTTATAGGAAAAAAGCGACGGTAAATTGGTGCCCTTCATGTAAAACTGTTTTAGCAGATGAGCAGGTTATGGCTCCATCACAGGCCGGAAAAGAACCCAAAGATAGTAAGGGGAACATTATTGAAACAATAGATGGTTTGATGGTTTGTGAAAGATGTGGAACAGTCGTTGAAAAAAAAGATTTGGAACAGTGGTTTTTCAGAATAACTGACTATGCTGATAGGCTTCTAACAAACCTGGAAAAAATTGATTGGACGGAGAAAATTAAAATAGCTCAGAGGAATTGGATTGGGAAAAAAGAAGGTATAAATATTATCTATCCTGTTAAAAACACTGAGTCTGAAATCGTTGTATGGACTTCAAGACCTGATACAAATTTCGGTGCGACCTTTATCGTGGCTTCTCCTGAATACACAAAGAAAAATCTGAATAATTTAATTCCTAAAGACAATATAGAGATTGTAAATAAGTATATCGAAGGATCTCTTAATAAATCAAAAGATGAAAGGATTGCTGAAGGCAGAAAAAAAACGGGAGTTTTTACGGGGCTTTATGCGGTTAACCGGCTAAATGATTATGAAATGCCAATTTGGGTTGCGGATTTTGTTTTGGCAGATGTAGGAACCGGAGCTGTTGTGGGAGTACCGGCACATGACAAACGGGACTTTGAGTTTGCGAAAGAATATGGTTTGGAGATAAAGCGTGTTGTTATTGGTCCGGATAAAGACTCATCTCAGATAATGAGTATTGAACAAGTTCAGGAAGAAGAAGGTGTGATGGTAAATTCGGAGTTTTTAGATGGATTGAGTATTCATGAAGCTACGGTTAAGATAATGAAATACTTAGAAGATAAGGGTTGGGGAGAAAGGGCAACAAATTACCACCTCCGGGATTGGCTAGTTTCAAGGCAAAGGTATTGGGGTACGCCGATTCCAATGATATATTGCAAAAGGTGTGCAAAGCTAGGGAGAAGTTGGTTTAATTCCGGAAAATCGGATAAGTTTAATTCTCCTAATAATAGTAACTCTAACCCTTCACATAGTTCAGATTCTTTATTACGTCTAGATCAAAGCAACTGGGATCCCTCAGGCTGGTATCCGGAAGAGGATTTACCTATAGAGTTACCTTTTATACAGGATTATAAACCTGAAGGGGAAGGTTATGGTCCGTTAAATAATCACCCTGATTATTATGAGGTTAAATGCCCTTTTTGTGGTTCTGTTGCTAAACGGGAAACTGATGTGATGGATACTTTTGTAGATTCATCTTGGTATTTTTTGAGATATCCTTCAGCCCGTTGCGTCAATGCAGAAACAGTACCTTTTGATTCTGGAATTACGGAGAGATGGCTTCCTGTTAACCTGTACTTTGGTGGTGCCGAGCATTCAGTTCTTCATTTGATGTATTCGAGATTCGTGACTATGGTGCTTCATGATCTAAAATACCTTAGCTTTGAAGAACCTTTCACAAAATTTTTTGCGCACGGATTGATGATTAAAGACGGAGCCAAGATGAGCAAAAGCCGTGGCAATATTGTAAATCCGGATAAATACGTAGAAAAGTATGGTGCCGATACTTTGAGGCTTTACTTGATGTTTATGGGGCCAATGGATGGTTATCCTGATTTTAGAGACACTGGAATTGAAGGAATGCGGAGATTTATTGATAGAGTATGGAATCTTTTTAATGCGGATGCATCAAATTTGGAACAATACTCGTTTCAAGATATTAATATCAAAATGCATCAAACTATAAAAAAGGTAAGCGAGGATATACAAAATTTTAGATACAATACCGCGATTGCGGCAATTATGGAGTACGTTAACGAACTTCGTTTTTACGCTCAAAACCAAAAGCTAAAACCTATTAATGGAAAATCTAAGACAGATAATAACGACTCTTCCGGAAAAGATAAAGATAAAACAGCAAGTTATTCGTGGAACGAGGCCTTAAAGATTTTGGCATTACTTTTGGCACCTTTTGCGCCACATATTACCGAAGAGGCTTGGGTGAATGTCCTTGGCCAAAAATTTTCTATCCACAAGGCGGCTTGGCCGAAGTATGATCAAAATTTGATCACAACAGAGAGTGTAACAGTTGTGGTACAAATTGATGGAAAGTTAAGAGCTACTATTGATATTGATTCTGAAGAATCAATAGAAAAGCATATTGTCCTTGAGAAAGCGAAGCAAGAAGAAAAGATTAAAAAATGGTTGGAGGGTAAGAAAATAATAAAAGAAATTTATATACCGGGTAAGATTTTAAATATTTTAACTGAAATTTAATTCGCACAGTCCTAAATATTTGTATTAGTTTTGTAGTAAGACAAGAGTTAATTCTTCAAGCAGAACCTCAATTTCAAAAGGCTGTGCATTTCTCTCGTTTTATTTTCTGGATTTCGAAATTATAATTAAATATAATGGTTTATTAGCATGTTTGATAATGCTTCATCAGAAGAGGGTTTTTTTACGGAGAAAGTTTCATCATTATCTGAATTTATTTACAGCAACAGAATTAACATTTTTTTAGTTCTACTAGGATTGATTATGTTGGGATCCGGTGTGTTGATATATCGGAACTCTCAAGACAGTTCTGAAATAGAAATCGTGGAGAATGCGGGTGGTGATAGTGAAAGCGGCGAACTGATTGTGGAGATCGCAGGGGCGATAGAAAAACCCGGTGTGTATAGACTACCACAGGTTTCCAGAGTGGAAGACCTTTTAATAGTTTCAGGAGGCTTGTCGGCTGATGCGGATAGGGGGTGGGTGGAAAAGTATATAAACCGTGCGGCTATTTTAAAAGACGGCCAAAAATTCTATGTTCCGTGTTTAAATGAGCACTCAAGTAAGGAAAGTGCTAATAAATTAAGGGGAGGGTTGGGTGATGTGTCAGGTGATAATACAGACCAGAAATTACCCATAAATATAAACACAGCTGAACAAGAAGAACTGGAATCGTTGCCAGGAATTGGCCAAGTTTACGCCCAAAGTATCATTGCGCACAGACCTTACTCATCAGTGGATGATTTAATAACGAAGGGTGCTTTAAAACAATACGTTTACGATAAGATAAAAGACATGGTGGTAGTCTATTGATATTTGACTTTTACAGTTAATAACTTAAAACGAGAGTACATTTTTTTAGTTCTATTTTTAGCTTATGCATCGCACACTTTGGTTGGTGCTTTTAATTAGCGTAATTGTGATGAGAATATTATTTTATTCAAAAAACCAATATGTTTATAGCGATGGAATAGCAATCAGGATAAGAGATACTGTCACCTCGGAGCCGTTAAGGTTGGAAAGATCTCAGTATTTAATATTAAAAGGTTACAAGATATATCTACCTAGATATCCGGAAATAAACTACGGTGACAACTTAATTGTGGAGGGTGTGGTTGATGGGGATAATCTTGAGGAGGTTAAATTAATCGATTGTTCGTCTTCGGATGGAATATTAATAAGTATCAGAAATAAACTTATGCAATTTTTCCAAAGAAGCTTACCTGCAAGACATGCAGGTTTGGTTGCGGGTGTGGTTTTGGGCTCTAAAGATGGAATTGATGATTGTTTTTGGGAAGAATTGAAAAAAAGCGGAACAGTGCATGTAGTTGTAGCGTCAGGAATGAATGTTTCTATTGTAGCAGGATTTTTAATTTCACTATTCGCTTTATTTATGTCTAGAAGAAGAGCTATTCCATTCGTGCTGGTAGGAATTTGGTTGTATAGCATCCTTTCCGGTTTCGATGCGCCTCTTGTTAGGGCAAGTATTATGGGAAGTATAGCTTTTACAGCGCAAGAGTTAGGAAAATTATATTATGCCGGCCGTGCGCTAGTTATAACCGCGGCGTTGATGGTATTTATTAAACCTGAATGGATTTTTGATTTGGGATTTATCTTATCTTTTGTTGCGACAGCGTCAATTCTTTTAATTGAGGAACCAATAAAAAACAAACTTGTATTGATACCGGGAATATTAAGAAGTGATCTTTCGGCAACGTTATCGGCACAATTAGGTGTTGCTCCTATACTTTATGCGAGCTTCGGCCAGTTTAACATTTTATCTCCCTTGTATAATGTATCGGTACTTTGGACAATCCCGATAATCACTTTAATCGGTATGATTTCAGGAATAATTAGTTTTATGTGTGTACCGCTAGCCACACTTATTTTGTACCTAACGTATCCGTTTACAAGTTGGTTTATATTTTGCACAACATATATGTAATGAGAAAAGCGTGGTATTTAGGTTTAGGTGGCTTAGTGATTGTAAATTTATTGGTTTGGGTTGCAGTTTTCAGCTACACAGGAGACGAATTAACTATAATTGCCTGTGATGTTGGACAGGGTGATGCATTTTTGGTTACGCGAAGAGATTTTCAAATTCTTATTGACGGCGGGCCAAATAATAAGGTTTTGCAGTGCTTGTCGGGAAATATGCCTTTTTGGGATAGGGTAGTAGATGTAGTGGTTTTAAGCCATCCGCAGAAAGATCATTTTGCGGGATTGATTGATGTTTTTCAAAATTATCAAGTTAATTATTTTATGACAACCCCACTTGATTCTGGCAGTCAGGAATGGAGAGTGCTAGAAGATTTAGTGGGGGGTGGGGGTGTAAGGGTGATCAATCCGCTATCCGGTCAAAAGTACAGATCTGGTTTGATATATTTAGATATACTCCATCCATCGGAAGCATTTTTAGCGGAGAATTTAACTGATAAAAACAACGATATATCTCTAAAGAAAATTAACAATTCTGCCGGTGTTCTTGGAGCATATTCTACAAAAAAAGACCCAAATGAGTTTTCTGTAGCTTTAATTTTAAGCTACAAAGAATTTGATGCATTATTCACCGGAGATGTTGGACCTGAAATATCCGATGTGCTAGCCGAAGAATATATCTCTAACGGAAGTCGAAGCATTGAATATATCAAAATACCTCATCATGGAAGTAAGAATGGTTTGACTCAAAGTCTATTAGATGCTGTCAAGCCTAAAATTGCAGTAATTTCTGTCGGTGGGGGGAATTCCTATGGCCATCCGCATAAAGAGATAATTAGTCTATTAAGTGATCGGGATATTAAGACATTGAGAACGGATCGGTTGGGAGAGGTTGGAATAGTTACAAATGGTGAAGCTTGGTGGGTTAAATAGTATAGAACTATCCAAACCCAATAATTGAGTATGACTTGAAAATGCTGATCATGAAATATTAATACAGATAAAGAAATGATAATGCTTGTGGATTTGATGATACGTTTTTAGTCAAGGAATAATAATAAGATTTGTTTTTTCAACCCTAATAATTACAGGCAAGTTCTGGTAGAATTAAGAGTGTATTTGAGCCTCTGTAGCTTAACTGGATAAACGGAGCTTGGCGCTGCCGTCGGCATTGTAAAGTAGCAGATTCCGGAGCTGAAGATTGTGAGTTCAACTCTCACCAGGGGTAAAGGATTTATAATAGTTTTAGATTGATGGACAATTATGGATATTAAATTAAAAATTAAAAACGCTTTAACAAAAGCTACAGGATTATTGGTTAATGACATCGAACTTGAAACTCCAGAAAAAGAAGAATTCGGAGACTATAGCTCAAATGTTGCGATGCAACTATCCTCAAAATGCGAAGCACAAAGCGCAAAATCACCGCGTAAATTAGCCCATGAGATTGTAAACAAACTAATGAAAGATAAAGATTTATTGGAAATTGTCGATAGGGTTGAGGTTGCGGGGTTGGGATTTATAAACTTTCATTTATCAAATCAGACGCTTTTAAATGAGCTTCAAA
>Ga0265297_10005756_pt1 | contig 18534 bp, 13 predicted proteins | sample Munlanlwell13791_FD_192502 | JGI IMG/M metagenome (GOLD analysis project Ga0265297, IMG submission 192502) | Leachate microbial communities from a municipal landfill in Southern Ontario, Canada - Leachate well 137-91 | ecosystem: Engineered > Solid waste > Landfill > Unclassified | place...
TTCTATTCATGTCAGGCTAGAACAAATAGTGGGCAAAAGTCATTAATTCCTGATAGATTAACTTGATAGTCTGAAAAATCAAAGCTTTAAAATGGCGCTTTCCTGGACGATATGAGCAAAAAATGAGCGATGACGAACACTATTTATTTGGTACCATGGCTTCTCCGCTTGTTAAGAATCCTTGCTCAGGATCAGATGAAGCTAATTTCGAAAAGCTGATAGACAGAAAAATAGGAAATATAGATTGTGTCCCTAGTTTCTTATGTCACGGCGGCGCGACGACGGCGTCACGGTTAACTTTGTTATCTTCCCGCTTCTGACCTGCCCTTCAATGATTGTCCTGTAAGGGGCGTGAACCCGGAAATCCACATCCCAATCTCGAGGCCAGGCCGGAAGCAGAAAAATCTTTTTGCCATCAGTCTGGATCAACATCGCCTGAAGAGTTTTGAGCAACACTCCGCCGTGATCCTGGTCTGGAATCCAGTCGAAATTCGGCCCCCAGAAAGCTGGAAAGCGCGACTCCTTATGCCAGCTTTTGGCCCGCCCGAGAATTGATTGACGGGCCTCTTCGGTCAGTCCTAAATAGGCCATGAAAATATCATCCTGCCGCCAGCCAGAATTCCCTCTGTCCTCACGATGGTTTAGCGCCTCGATCCCTAGCTCGATTCCTGGCCTGCCAAGAGCGATCCGCCGATAAGGGAAGACTGCATAAAGTTCAGGATTTTCGATGTTATTCTTATTGGCAAATTGCTCAGCCGCCGCCAGCATTTTTACCCCGTCAACTTCCCGCACCGGCAGCTCCGGCATTTTGTCGTGCATTCGCTGCCACAGAGCCCTTTCTTCAGGGCCGGCTCTGTCGCCGGCCAGTGCCAGCAGCCGTTCAGTCACCGCCAGGATTCCGGCTATTTCCGGCATAGGATTGCGGCAGTCCCACCAGGTCTCGAGACTCTGGGCTGGCTCCATGACAATTTTCCCTTTTTCATCCACTTTATAATGAAGGTCATAAAAAGTCAGAATGTCATGGGCCAGCGGCAGCAACTGTTCTTTTAGCAGCCTGTCATTCAGGGTATGCTCATAGTCATCCAGCATCATATAAAGAAGCTCAATTCCACCCTGCCATTCCCAGCGGTGCCAGCGGCTTTCATTTTCGACCACAGTCCTTTTCTCTCGCGGAGTCCAGCCATAGGATTCATTAAAAGCTGCACCCCAGAAATAGACGCACTCATTAAAATAAGCGCCGTCATGGCCGAAATAATGCCGGGTGCGGTAGCGGGCCATCTTCAGAACATCGCCGGTATACATGCGGTAAAGCGGCTCGAGCAGGTCGAAGTCACCGGAAGTGCACATGCTGATATAGGGCAAGCGGGTGTTCTGCCACCAGTAGCCAGGTCCCCAGCGGCGGTAATCGGCATCACCCGGACTGCCTGGATTGGGAACGGTGAAAATTGACCCGTTGAATTTGATTGGATACAGACCCCGCCCGGCGCAGGCATTGATAAACCGCTGCAGCACATAGGCCCGGCTCAAGATATAGGTGTTATCATCAGGATCCGGGGGGCCACTGGCCGAGTGAGAATGGACGTCAATCCAGCTCCGTCGCCAGAATGCGTCCCACCACGCGCGGTGGCGGCTGAGCCTGGTGGCGAAAGGAATTTTTTCCGTCGCTGTGATGAGTTCTTGCGTCGCCTTGAGCCAGGCTTCTGGAGTTGACGGGTGCTGAGTCAGGACATAAATACTAAAAAGGTGAGACTTCGAGGATGGAGAGCGCAGATTAAGGTCATCCAGCCGGTCGGCAGCTTTTCCGCTGGCGGTGATAACAGCACCAAAAGTCCGGTGAAGAATCGGATCAGGCTGCTCGAATCCCTCCATATTCTGGAGTTTGGCGCAGAGAGCCGGTCCTACGGACTTTATATTATGATGATACCAGCCGATGCGATCCTCGAGGCCGGAGAGTCCGCTGAGACTGCTAAGAACTGTGTCGGGCTCGACAACCGTTGGAAAGTGCTGATTTCCCGGCACATCGTGATCAAAATGGACATCACTGACTTCAATGGATGGAAGCTCATACTGTTCGGTTCGCCACAGCTCGATAGAGGCGGTAGCTTCAACCGGCCTTTTTCCGTCGATGGCGACATGGACTACCGGATAATTAGCATCGGCCCAAACCCTCATCACGACTTTACCTTCTGCTTCGCCAGCTTGAATCTCGATAGTGGCCTGGCTCAAGCGGAGAGTCTGGATCAAGGCTTTTGATTGGAGGAGGGGATTGGGATTGAGATGTACTCTTACCCGGCCGAGTTTAAGCAGGCGGCAGTTATCATCCCAGGAATCAGTTTTGCCAATATAAAAAAGGAGGTCGCCGCTTTCTTCCACCCAGACGTTGAGACTGATATCTCCATTTCCGGCCGGCATTGTTCCCCAGGTATTCGCGCTGGGGGAAGTCCAGACGATGTTGTATTTATCGAGGCTGCGGACAGGATCATAACCACTTCTTATACAACCATGAATAATTAGTGAGATTAAAATCAATAATGATATCCGGGTAAAGAAAGCCAGGCTGGATGAGGCTGGCTCTGGGATATAGGATTTTTTCATCGCAGTTAGCATGGATCATTCCTTTTTCCTTTTTTACATCAACCGCTGCTGATTATCAACGGGGATCAGCTGCGCCAAATAAGGCTGTTAAGTCTCCGCAGTGTCAATTACCAAAGTAAACAAAACGAAAAAAATATATTTTTAAATTAGTACTTGACAAATAGTAACGCATACATTACATTATGAGTCGTCTGGGTAACATTTTGATACCCATAGGTAATTAGGTAATAATGAAAGGAAAAAAACATGAACGAAAGCATTGAACGCCTTGATCAGAAACGGAAAGGAGCTCTGAAAACCTACCTGCTTGGTGGCTTGCTTTTCTATGGCGCCTGGATTTTCAGGTTTATATTACGGGAAACAGGACATCTAACCGACGCTCTCGATTATGCCATTGCCGTGCCCTTTGCCATTGGCGTGATTATCCTGCTTTATTCATTTGTCAGGGTGCTTCAGGTTCGACGGGCAATGGAGAAAAATCCTGAGTTCATGGAAGCTCTGGATGACGAGCGGGTGAGGATAAACATTCTTCTGGCCTTTAAGTTCGGTTTTTTTGCCATCCTGGCCGGGTTGATCTTTTTTGCTGTTTTTAACTTCTTTTCTCCCATCAAGGACGTTAACGCCATTTTCATAGGGCTTCTGTTGTTAGGGGCTTTTGCTTACGTGTTGAAATTCTACATTCTGGAAAGGGATTAACCATGCCAGGGGATAAACTCCACAATACCCTGAAAGTCCATCGCGCCCGGCTGGACTGGACACAGGAAGAACTGGCGAGCCGGGTAGGTGTTACTCGCAAGACCATTAACACTATCGAAAACTGCGTCTTTGTGCCCTCCACTGTGCTGGCTCTCAAGCTGGCCAGAGTTTTCGGCGTCAAGGTCGAAGACCTCTTCCAGCTGGCAGATGAGGACAGCTCGGGAATAATGGAAAAAACGGACTAATTCGATAAACAGGGGGCGATAAAGCGGGGACAGTCAGTTGTGCCTTATGTTTTTGTCCCCTTTCATTTCTTCATTTTTTACGCTGGTCGAGCCAGCTCAAGATTATTCCCAGAATAACAGCAAATCGCACCGCCAGCTCCAGATCCCACTGGCCACTGCCATGGGCGATCAAGCTGTAGAAGAAAGAAACAAGGGCGGTAACCACAAAGGTAATAACGGCGATCAAAAAGAAATCCATCAGACTTTTTAAAGCCTTCATAAAGCCTCCTTCATGCAGGATATTATGATATTACAGTCTGTATTATTATTGAACAAAGTATTGATTAAAATAATGCTACTCGTTTATTATTTGCTTTGATGGCTAGATAACAAGGTTGCAGATGAGAGAAAATAGCCATAATAGAAAAATCAGCAAGGCAGCTGCAGGCGTGGTTACTCTTACCACCATCCTGATACTGCTGGAGGCTCCTGCTCTGCTCTGGCTTGAGCCAGCCTATGGTGAGCCAGGTGATCTTTCTCCGCAACTTAGGCAGCTCGAGTCTCAGCTCACCGAAGAAGTAAAAGCCGCTCTCAAAGCCGCAGAAGATAATCTGAAGCTACCCGAAGGAAGAAAGTATGATAAAGCCCTTGGACCAGCTTTAGCTGGCGATTTAAACAGGATTATGAATGAGTGTTTCCAGGCTAATAAGGTCTCTTCCTTTCAATCATTCCTAATTCTGGTCCGGATTGGACAAGAGGGGACTGTCAAGAAGGTTTATATCTTGCCAGAAATTGCCATTGCCAATTGTCTGAAGTCAGCCCTGCCCGGAATTCGATTCCCTGTTCCACCCGGACCTGCCTGGTGGGCAAGAATAGACGTGAAAATTAAAAATGAAGATCACGAGCCTGAGCGTTTTCGGTCAACAACGGCTATTGTTTATGGAGATGAAGCTGCTGTTCTTGTTTCTTCACCAGATGGCTGGGTAATAGATAATGTCAGCGGGGTGAGCCAGGGGCTTTACTGTGTGATGTACCCTGAAGGTTCTTCCTGGGAAAAAGGCAATGAAGTTATGTATATTAATATAAGCTTGTGCCAGCCGGGAGAAACTATAGAAGATTCTATTGCCGGCGATTCAGGGAGGTTTAAGAAAAATTATCCAGAAGTGACGATCAGCGAGCTGGAGCCCGTGATAACCCTCAGTGGTGAGAAAGTTCTGCTGCGGACTTTTTCCGGAGGCGGCTATAAAAATTACGAAGCTGTTGGCTATGCCCGATTTAAAAATAGCCTAATCTGCTATGTTTTAACATCCCGCGATCAGCAGGGTTTCGAGGCTAATTTGAATAATTTTATAAAGATGATAGCCGGAAGCTTTATTATCTGGAAAGCTAAAGAATAAGCTTTTATTTATGAACAGGGTAAAACAGGGGACACAATCTATATTTCCTATTTTTTTTATGAGGACAAGTGAAAGTATAACGCTAAGTCCTTTTGCCAGGCAAAGGGGTTCATCTATTTATCTCGTTAGGCGGTCATGATCACTAAGAACAATCAGGTAGAAAAATAGGAAATATAGATTGTGTCCCCATTTTATAAGCGGGGCAAAAGCTTGCTGAGCGGCAGGGTGTTGATGATATCCTTCTTCGTCAGCCAGGCCCGGCGGGCAATCCCCAGCCCATAGCGCATCATACCGAACCCATGGGCATAGTGAGTATCGGTGCCAATCGAAATCAAGACTCTCTTCTCCTTGGCCTTTTTCAAATTAAATTCATCCAGGTCTAACCGGTCATAATAGGCGTTAAGCTCCAGGATCTTCCCGTATTTGGCTGACGCCTCAATTATTTTATCCACATCGACATCATAGCCCTCCCGCCCTGAAATTAACCTGCCGGTTGGGTGACCGATGATATTGACCAACGGATGCTTCAGGGCAGCGATAATTCTTTCGGTGACATTTTTCTTAAACCCGGAATGAATGGAAGCCACCACGATATCGAGCTTCTTCAGCAGTTCTTCCGGGCAGTCAATTGTGCCATCGCCCAGAATATCCACCTCTATTCCTTTGAGAAGCTTAATTCCTTTAAGTTTGCTATTGAGCTTATCTATTTCTTTTACCTCCTCTGCCAGGCGGTCCGGGCTCAAACCGTGGGCATATCTCGCTGCCTGAGAATGATCACAGATGGCGATATAGCTATAGCCAAGCCCCTTCCCGTGTTCAGCTACTTCCTCCAGGGTCATTACCCCGTCGCTCCAGTTGCTGTGAACATGCAAATCGCCTTTGATGTCCGCCGGCTCGACAATAACTGGCAGTTTCCCCTCAAGGGCCAGCTCTATTTCACCGCGATCTTCACGCATTTCCGGTGGAAAAACAGGCAGGCCAAAAACGGCATAAACTTCCTCTTCGGTCTTACCGGCGATCTTTTTCTCGCCCCGGAAAACGCCGTATTCTGAGATTTTAAGTCCTTTATCCTTGGCCAGTCCCCGCAGCTTGATGTTGTGGGCTTTTGATCCGGTAAAATACTGCAGAGCGGCGCCATATTCTTCCTGTTCGACAATTCTTAAATCTACCTGCCGCTCTCCAAGCTCAGTCTGGATTAAAATTGAGCCCTTGGTTTCACCTTCGGCCAGAACCCTGATCGCCCTGGGAAAAGCAACGAAGTGCTTGATAATCTTCAGCCCGTCCCGCCCGGTCGCCAGAATATCAATATCGCCGACTGTTTCTTTCATCCGCCGCAGCGAACCGGCCGTTGAGACGTGGCTTATGCCTTCAGCTTTCTTCAGGTAATCAATGACTTCCTCAGCAATGGTCATGGCTTCATAAATCGGCATTCTTCCTGAGCATGCTCAAAAAGCTCGATGCCCTTTTTGATATTTTCAACTTTCTTTTCTCCCATCCCGTAGAGTTTTTCCAGGCTGCCGTCGTTTATCACCCGCTTGAGGTCGTCCAGATTGTTGACTTTAAGTTCCTGGTGCATCAGGTGGATGGTTTTGCCGCCCAGGCCAGAAATTTCGAGAAGCTTGAGCAATGGTTCAGGCACCTCCTTCATAACCTCTTCATATCTGGTCATTTTGCCTGTCTTAAGATACTCTTCGATTTTCTCAGCCATGCCCTTGCCGATGCCAGGAACTTCTGACAGCTTGCCCTGGGCTACCAGCTCGGCCACATCTGTCGTCAAATCTTCGAGAACCCGGGCTGCTTTCTGGTAAGCCACCACCTTAAAGCCTGTCTCGCCCTTAATTTCCAGGGCATCAGCGATGCGGTAAAAAAGATTGGCAATCTCTTTATTTTTGTTTTCCATGCTGGCCTCTTTCTCCCGGTCTCTCTATTTTTTAATTCTATAATAGAGCTCTGATTTAGACAAATTGCGGCTACTGTGGGGAACTCCTTCCGCTGCTGGCGGAGCAGAGACACGCCGTGCTGCCCCGGGGCGTTGTTCTTTGCTTATGATTGACAATTGCGGCCAGGCCTTTTATCTTAATCACATGAAAATTATTCTGGCCGGCTATAACTTAGATTCGGAGGTCATTGAAGAGCTCAAGAAAAATTCCCCTGAGAGACAGGATATTACCCCGGAGACCATCTCGGCTGCCTATGCTCGCATCTCGCGTGACCCCAGGCCGGTTAATGAGCTCAGGGCCGTGGCCAGAGCTGAAGTAGAGAGAGCCCGCCGCTCGAATCAAAATATCATCTTCAAGATGGGCCATCACTCGGTGGCCGAGCATGCCGTCTTTAACTTTGATCTCATCGGGCTGAGCCGCCTGGCCATTGAGGAGGTTGAGCATTTCCGCCTTTGTTCCTACACCGAAAAATCACAGCGCTACATAACTCTTGATGGCGATTATGTTTTACCGGAAGAAATAAAACAGGCCGGGCCCGAGTTTGAGAAACTTTTTGTAGAGACAATTGAAGCCCAGAATGAAGCCTATCGCTATTTTTATGGACGGCTGCGTGAGCATTTTTTTAAAAAATATGAGAAGCAGGCGGCTAATCCGAAAAATCAGTCGATTCTCGATGGCTGGGCCAAAGAAGATGCCCGCTATGTGGTGAGTCTGGCGACCAAAGGGCAACTGGGCTTGACCGCTAATGCCCGCAACCTGGAACTAATCATCAGGCGTCTCGCAGCTAAGAAAAATGCCGAGCTCGAAGAGCTGAGACGCCAGCTTTACGACCTGGCCAAAAAAGTGGCGCCATCAATTATTCTTTTTACTGAGGCTTCACCCTATGAAACCGAAATGATGGCTAATGTCGGCCGGGAAGTAGAGCGTCTTCTCGCCGTGGGAGAGACGTGCAGGAACCAGGCTGGCCAGGCAAAGCCAGAAGAAATCGAGCTGGTAGAATATTCGGAAAATGGTGATGAACTGATTCTGGCCGGACTGCTGTTTTCGGCCGCCGGCTTGTCCTTCCAGGAAGCTTTAAAGAAAGTCAAACGCTTCAGCCAGCCGCAAAAGCTGGAGCTGGTGAAAAAGGTCTTTGAGCAGATGGAATTTTACGATGTTCCGCCACGGGAATTCGAGCTGGCAGAGTTGACCTATGATCTGATCGTTTCCGCTTCCTGCTTTGCCCAGCTTAAACGTCATAGAATGATAACCCTGCTGACTCAGCCTTATGACCCGGCTTTAGGTGTGACGGTTCCGCCTTCCATCAAAGAAATAAAAGAGCAGAAAAAGTTTATGGAAATAATCAGAAAGACTGATAAAACCTGGCGCGCGCTAAAGAATGGGGTCGGGCCAGCCGCCGATTATATTCTAACCAATGCTCATCGCCGGCGGGTAACCGTCAAAGCCTGCGTCAGAGAGCTTTATCATCTGTCGAGGCTGCGGGAGGACGCTACCGCCCAGTGGGAGATAAGGCGAGTCTCGGCCGGGATGTCAGCTCTGGCCAAAAAGGTTTTTCCGGTGACGGCCAGGCTGCTGGGTGGCAAGGACAGCTATCCCGAGCTTTATAAAAAGCTTTTTGGCCGGCTGCCGAAAATGCAGCCCCCATCTTTGTTTTTTGATTGAAACAGGGGACACAAACTATATTTCCTATTTTTTTTTGAACTTAATACTTCCTATCGAAAAAACGGCAGACTTGTGGTCTTTAAATATTCGTCAGACAACTACTAGGGAAAAGTTTGGAATTTTCGGCCATTCTGTTTAAAATAAACTTGCCTTTAATCCATGGGCGAGGCGAATTAAGGTCTTTCCTTTGAGGAGGGGCGGATGAAGATTGATAGTTATTCGTTTGGTCGGATGGTTATTGATGGCCGGACTTATACCTCTGACCTCATTATCGCTGGCGATGAGGTTTTCCCCAACTGGTGGAGAAAACAAGGGCATCACCTGCAGCCTGAAGACCTCAAGACCGTCATCGAAAAAAAGCCTGATGTCCTGGTCATAGGGACAGGTGCCCATGGTATTATGACCGTGCCGGCTGAAACCCTAAAGTATTTAGAAGAAGCCGGAATTGAAGTCATCTGCCAGCCGACGGGCCAGGCTGTAGAGTCCTTCAATCAAATCACCGGCAGACAAAAAGCCGCCGCTTTCCATCTGACCTGCTGAAAAAATCGGGACACCCTAGATTTTCACTATATTTTAGCTATTCTTTTCTTCCCACTCTTTCGACTCTTTCCCCGCCTTAGGCCTTAAAGCCTTAGAATCTTGAGATACAGAGCCTTGTCTTCAGCGCTAAAACACATTCTGTTTTCGATTGCCACGCTGAATCGCATGGCGCGGCAAGCCGGGAACAATCAGTCTTGGCGGTTCTTGTCATAGCAATTAGCCCGAATATTCGGGGAAATATAGACTGTATCCCCGTTTCATTTATGATAAAATAAAATCGTGAATCCCAGCCAGAAATTAGCTGCTCTCAATAATATTCTGGGCAGAATTGTAGAATCGCAAGTTCTTCCAGATGATTGTTATCTGGCCGGTGGAACTGCCGCCTATATTTATTTTCATCACCGGCTGTCAATAGACCTCGATTTTTTTTCTCCCCGTCCGTTCAATTCTAATTCAATAGTTGTTAAGTTCAGAGAGAAATTTGAACAGCTTGATATCGAGCTTCTAGAAAAAGATACAATAACTCTTTTCCTTTTATCTGAGAAACTGAAGTTTTCTCTTTTTTATTTTCCATATAAACTCTTGCTTCCAGTAACCGCTTTTAACCTGGAAGGAGGTCTGTCTGTCAATTTGGCATCTTTAGACGACCTGGAAGCGATGAAAGGCTTGGCCCTGGCTCAAAGAGGATCGGCCAAAGATTTCATTGACCTTTTTTATTTGCTTAAAAAGAGCAGTCATTCCTTTGGCGACTTATCGCGTCTGGTGCGGCTCAAGTTCGGAGTTGATGAAAAGTACGATTACAATTTAAAGACAGCCATGGTTTATTTTGATGATGCAGAAGCGGAGCTCAAATCGATTATTATGATTGATAAATCAGGAGAATTCCGGCCGATTACGGATAAAGAATGGCGAGACATCAAGGATTTTTTTATAGAGTTCAGCCGATGAGAAAAGAGTTATTCTGGGATAGATTTGAAGAGAAGCTCACGCCAGAGATTGAGATCGAAAGAGCTATCAACTTTGGTGGTTTTGATTACATTAAGGAAGTTCAGGAAAAATATGGAATGGAGAAGTTTATAGATGTTCTTATGACTCGGCGAAATCTCAGAAAAGTGGCGGTCAATTACTGGTGTTTAGTGCTTGGACTTAATCGGGCTGAAACTGCCGCCTTTAAAAATCCTTCCCTCATCTGGTCGCCGTATAGATAATTCCCAGCGGTCAAAATGAAAAAAATATCAAATAATATAGCTTGTATCCGTATCCCTGTTTCCCTTATCTTTCTCCTGATTTGCCGGGCAGAAAAATAAAAATTATAGTTTGTTTCCACTGCTCAAAAGTGATAATTTTTAGGCATGCCTCAACCTGAACAACAAAGCCTTCTTAGTCATCTTGAATGCAGCCTGTGCGGCGAGAAATATGACCCGGATCGTCTGTGGAATCTGTGTCCCCGCTGCGGCAAGCCCCTTCTGGCTCGTTATAAACTGACCAAGGCTAAAGCTTCCCTTAGCCCGGACGATCTCCTCAAACGGGAGCCAACACTCTGGCGATATGGTGAGCTTCTGCCGGTTCGAGATGATGCTCACAAGCTTTCGTTGGGCGAAGGATACACTCCATTGCACCGAGCTAAGCGACTCGAGCACGAGACTGGCCACAGCCCGGTTTTTATCAAGGATGAAGGTCTTAATCCAACCGGTTCATTCAAAGCCCGCGGGCTGTCGGTGGCTGTTTCCCGGGCCTATGAACTGGGAGCCAGGGCGCTGTCCATACCCTCAGCTGGAAATGCTGCTGGTGCCATGAGCGCTTATGCCGCCCTGGCCGGTCTGGAGGCACATGTCTTTATGCCTGCTGATGTGCCGCGGCCCTTCATTAACGAGTGTCGGGTTCTCGGAGCCCAGGTGACTTTGGTTGACGGCTTGATTACTGACTGTGCCCGGTTGGCCCGCGAGGGGATTGAGAAATACGGTCGTTTTGACTTATCCACTCTCAAGGAACCTTATCGTCTGGAAGGTAAGAAGACCATGGGCTATGAGCTGGCCGAGCAACTCGGTTGGTCTCTCCCTGAGGTCATAATTTATCCAACTGGCGGTGGAACCGGTCTGGTCGGCATGTGGAAAGCATTTAATGAACTGGAAGAACTTGGCTGGATCGGTTCAAAGCGGCCTTTAATGATCAGCGTCCAGTCCGAAGGTTGTGCGCCGATAGTCAGGGCTTTCCAGGAAGGAACTGAATTTGCTGAGCCCTGGGCTAATGCCAGGACCATTGCTGATGGCTTGCGTGTTCCCTCGGCCGTCGGCGATTTTCTTATTCTCCGGGCCATACGCGAAAGCCATGGAACGGCGGTGGCTGTATCTGACAGTGAGATTATGGAAAGCACTTATTTGCTCGGAAAGACAACCGGCATCTGGCCGGCACCGGAGGGCGGAGCCACACTATCTGCTCTGCTTCGTCTTTTGAAAGACAGGTGGATAAAAGAGGGCGATTCAGTGGTCCTCTTCAATACCGGTAACGGTGCCAAGTATTCACGGCTCTGGGATTGAGTCTTCAGACCGCCACAAATTTCAATAAATTATTTGCTTTGACTAATTTCCTGGCTGAATTTTATAATGGAAAGGCCAGGCAGAAGGCGGAGTTGATGTCCCAGCAGGAAGCCTGTAAAGACTTAAACCATATAACCTGAGAACCCGCCAGGCATTTTTTAAATCTCAAGGTAAGAGGTTGTAATGTTTGTTCATCGCCATCAAAAAAGTTCAGCTAACGGAAAATCGGGCAAAGAGCCAAAACTTATTTCTCATCTCTCCGTTTTTCTCCTCGCCGGTTTTATAGCTGTGCTATTTCCTGTCGTTGCGGCGACTGAGCGGAGTTCTACCAACTTCGAAAAAAACGAGCGGGGATATTCAGACCCGGCAGCCGGCGAACACACCTCTTCCAACCTGAAATATAAAGAGCAGAATTCTACCGGCGTATCAGCCAATAATAATAGTTCGGACACCCAGAAGTTTACCGGCCGGAAGAAAATTGAGCAACTCATAGCTGAGGAAAAATTAAAATCAGCGGTTGATGAATGCACCCTTCTCAGGCAACAAGCCCGCCAGGCCAACGACTCTTCTCTCTGCACCTGGACGCTTATAACTGAAGCTCAGCTCCGGACCTCATTGGGCGAAACGGAAAAAGCAGTTGGCCTCCTGATGACCGAGCCCTGGCCCACATCTCCTCTGGAACGTGATTTGCTCAGCCTGGTTTATGGCAAAGCTCTGACCCGCTATTACTCTTTTAACCTGTGGAAGATAAGGCAGCGAGAAGAGCTCGAAGACAGCAGCCAGGCCAACGATCTGCAGACCTGGACCAGCACCCGGTTTCTCTCCGAAATCTGGCGTGCTTTCCTTCAGGTGTGGAAAGACCGTGAACACCTTAGTTCCAGGCTGATTGTAGAATTTCCTGACCTGTGGGAGCCTGGCGATTATCCGTCCGGAATACGCGATACGCTCTGTGATGCCGTTGTCTATGAGTTGAGCGACTTCTGCCTGGACGATGTCTTCTGGACGCCAGACGAATTTAATAATGCCTGGCGCCTCGACGTCAGACGCCTCTTATCTTCCGCCGGGAAAACCAGCGCCAAAGAAGCGCTTAGAATTCTTACCTCTTCTACCACTCACCCCATCGAAAAGGCGGCGGCTATACTGAGCGAGCATGAAAACTGGTGCCGGCGTTCAGGCCGGCTGGAAGCTTCTCTCGAAGCGCGCTTCAGTCTCGTCAAAGCGATTTATTATCTGTTTGATGACCGCAGCCAGGCCTTCATCAGGCATCACCTCGAAGATTTTTTAGCTTCGAAGGCCAGCCTCCGCTTACCCTGGTGGGCTATGGGTCAGGCTCAGCTGGCGAAATGGGTCAAAGATGAACCTGCACCTGATGCTTTTGTCAGGGCGCGGAAAATAGCTCTTCAAGGCGTTGAACGCTTTCCGGGTTCGCCGGGAGGAATTCGTTGCCAGAGCCTGGTCAGGCTTATTGAACGACCGGAACTTAAATTCGAGACTATGCGGACAGATGCTCCTGGCCGCCGTTCTTTTCGTATTTCCCACCGCAACCTTAGCCAGCTCGATTTTCGGGCTTTCGAGCTCAGCCGGGAAGAAGCGATCAGGGAACTCAGGCAAGAACGGAGATTCTATTCGGGTAGTGAAGTTTTTTTACTGACTGTCAATCGCGTTCCCATTGCCTCCTGGGAGGTTAATCTTGAAAAAAGAGCTGATTATAAAAAGCACGTTACCTATAGTGGCGTGCCTGACAACCTGAAGCCTGGCTTTTATTTTATCGTGGCTTCAGCTCCGGAAATTTCTTCTGCGCAGAGCAAAGAACAGGGTGGCTTCATAATGAGCATCAGCGATCTGGTCACGTTTGACCGCCAGGACTATGACCGTGGAACCGGGCAAATTCTGGTTCTGTCGGCAAAAACAGGGAGGCCAGTGTCAGGAGCGACTGTTGAACTTTTTTCCTTTCCTCAAAATGCTTCTCCGGATAAGTTTGAGTTTCAACAGCTCGATTCCCAGAAGACAGATGCGTCAGGTCAGGCCAGTTTTAAACTGGAGAAAGTGAGTAAATCTTATTATTTTTATACCATCGAAAAAGATGGCGATTTTAATCTTCTCGGCCACGGGTATTCAGGCTACAGTCCAGTAAGCGGGGACAAAGAGGATGAACGGCGCTCTTTGATCTATACTGACCGGGCAATCTATCGGCCCGGGCAAAAGATCTTATGGAAAATCCTCTGCTACCGAGGAAGCGAAACTCCTGGCAAGTTATCACCAGAAACCAGAGCTAAGGTCTCGGTCTGGCTGGAGGATGAAAATCAAGAAAAAGTAGCCGAAACTCTGGCCGTCACCAATGATTTCGGGACAGCGAGCGGCGAATTTGCTGTTCCAGCTGCCGGGCACATGCTCGGGGAGTGGAGACTCAGGTCTTCTCCAGAAGGCGAAGCTTCTATACGGGTTGAGGAATATGAACGACCGACTTTTGAAGTCAGTATTGAAGATCCGGACCAGGCTTTACGACTGAACTATCCGGCTAAAATCAAACTCACCGCCAGGTATTATTTTGGCCTGCCCCTAAGCAGAGGGAAAGTCAGCTGGCAGGTGGAACGAAGTCAATGGGCTCTGCCCGAAGGATGGTCAGGGCGGAGCCTGCTGAGCAGGGAGATTGAAATTGCCTGGGGAACAGGGCAACTCAACTCTGACGGCACTTTTAGCGTTGAATTCAAGCCCGAGGTTCCTGAATTGGAAGAAATCAGAAAGAAGGCCATCTCCTTTGCCTGTACACTTTCTGTTGATGTTACGGATGAGGGAGGTGAAACTCGCTCGACCAAACGTCGCTTCATTCTTGGTTTCGTAAATACTTCAGCCAGGATAGAAGCTGAAAGCGGCTTCTATGTGGCGGGTGAGAAGGCTTCTTTCGCCGTCAGCCGGACTGACCTAAACGGAAGGCCAAAAGCTGGTCGCGGAACCTGGCGCGTTGTCGAGCTTGTTCAGCCCGATAAAACACTGTTGCCGGCCGAGCAACCTCTGGTATCTGCCGTCGAGGCCTCCGAGCCGGCTTTTCCACCCACGACCGGGGATCTTCAACGACCGCGCTGGGAGAAAATCAGTCCAGAAGAGATTATAGAGCAGTGGGCCGAAGGAAAGGAAGCAGCCAGTGGTTCGGTCAAACATGATACTCAAGGCGAGGCCAGGGTCGAGGTTTCTGGACTGACTGCTGGAGCTTATAAGCTTATCTATGAAACAAAAGACGATTCTGGCACGGCCGTGCGGGATGAGCTGTGTTTCCTGGTGGCCAGTAGAAACTCAGGCCCTCAACTTAAACTCCCCTTAGTGCTAAAGGCTGAGAAACCAATCCTTCGCGTTGGCGAGACAGCTCGCTTTTTAGTTTCAAGCGGCCTTGAGGGCCAAGCTATCCAGCTTGAATTCTGGAGTGGCAATCGCCTCAAAGAAAGTCACTGGCTAACCGCCTGGAAGGATAAGACCATTATCGAGGTTCCTGTAACTGAAGAACTCTGCGGTGGATTGACTATCCAGGTTCTGGCCCAGCGCGACTATCAAATTATGAGGCAAAAAGTCAGTGTTTTTGTTCCCTGGGACAATAAGCAGCTGAAATTATCCTTTGCCACTTTTCGAGACAAACTAAGGCCAGGTCAGGAAGAAAGCTGGATAGTGAAGGTGGAAAGTGCAGATGGGCGGCCGGCAGAGAATGGAGCGGCCGAGTTGCTGGCTTTTATGTATGATAAGAGTCTTGAACTTCTAGCCAGTCATCATCCGCCTTCAGTTTTATCTCTTTATCCGGAACTGACTTTTTCCAGACACTGGCATTCAAATGTCAGGATTGATGGCACCTGGTACGGTTCTTCTCAACTCGAGCATGAATTTAGCACTGACTATCAACCCCGCAGTCCTGCCTTTATATTGGCTCGGGTAAATTTGGGTTTTGGAGTAGTAGAAGGTGGAGTAGAAGGTGGAGTAGAAGGTGGAGTAGAAGGTGGAGTAGTGGGTGGAGTAGTGGGTGGAGAATATGAAGAGGGGGATGAAACCATAGCCTATTCTGTTCAAAAATCAGTGGCCAGAACGATGATTTCAGAAAAAGAAGAAAAGGAGCCAGCTTTTGTAGGTGAGATACCGGTAATAGAGATCAGGTCGGATTTTTCGGAAACAGCCTTCTGGCAACCGCATCTCCTCACCGGAAGCGATGGCTCAGTCACTATCGAATTCACGGTGCCTGACTCTGTTACTGCCTGGAAGGTGTTGGTAGAAGGTGTGACCCGCGACCTGGCGGCCGGCTCGCTCGAGGCTGAAGCCCAGTCGGTCAAGGAACTCATGGTCAGGCCATACCTTCCGCGCTTCTTACGTGAAGGTGATGCAGCCGCGCTTCAGGTCATGGTCCAGAACTCTTCTGGAGGCGAGCTTTCTGGACAGGTCACACTCGAAGTCACTGATCCTCAAACTGAGGAAAATCTGCTGGCGGCTTTTGGACTCCAGCCCGGAAGCGAGAAAAAGCCTTTTACGGTAAAACCGGGACAGGGGAGCGTTGTCACTTTTCCACTCAAGACACCACCCCGCCCGGGGATGGTGGCTTTTAAGGTAATGGCAACCGCCGGTAATCTATCCGACGGCGAGCTGCGGCCACTACCGATACTTCCGGGCAGGATGCATCTCGCTCAGTCACGCTTTGTGGCACTTAAGGATGAGCGACCGCGCCAGGTGGTTTTTGAGGAAATGGCCTCATCTGCTGACCCGACGCGACTCAATGAGCAGCTGGTTATAACTGTTGATGGGCAGCTTTTTTATAGCTTGCTTGAGGCTTTGCCTTACCTCATCAATTATCCTTATGAATGCACCGAACAAACTCTCAACCGCTTCCTGGCGACCGCCATCCTGACCAGCCTCTACCAGCAGTATCCAGAAGTGGCCCGCCTGGCCGAAGAGCTAAGTAAACGAGAGACCGCTTATGAGGCTTTTGACCGGAGCGATCCGAACCGTAAGATGGCACTTGAGGAAACTCCCTGGCTGGAAGAAGGGCGAGGTGGTGTCAGGGATAAGGGAGGAGCCGGAGCTGGAGTCGCGTCCGATGCTGGTGCTGGCACTGTCGCTGACCCAGAGCTGGCCAGGATTCTTAACCCCGAGGTGGCTGAGGCCGAGCGGAAAGCTAATCTTAAAAAACTCCTCGATGCACAGCTCGCCTCCGGTGCCTTCCCGTGGTGGCCGGGCGGCCGGGAATGTCCCTATATGACTCTATATATTGTCAACGGCTTATCGAGGGCAATAGAGTTTGGAGTGGAGGTGCCCAAAGAGCCTGTCTCTAAAGCTATAGAGTATTTGCACCAATACTATTTAGAGAGACTCTCCTTAGAGATGGAAGAGGATAAAAAAGACGGCGAGAGCCCGGGCTTGATCATTTTCCTGAATTATATTCTGACCAATTTCCCCGATAAAAGCTGGACTGGCGATGCTTTTAGCCAGGACGAGAGAGCCCGGATGCTTGACTATTCCTTCAAGCACTGGCGCGAGTGTTCACTCTATCTTAGAGGGCTTATGGCACTAACTCTAAAGAGAGAGGGACGGGCGGCTGATGCTTCTCTGGTCTGGGATAGTGTCATGGATAGGGCCCGCACCACAGAGAATGAGGGGACAAGCTGGATGCCCGAGGAGAGAAGCTGGCTCTGGTATAACGATACAATTGAAAGCCAGGCTTTTGCCCTGCGCACCCTGCTCGAACTTAATCCCACCGATAGCCGTCTGCCTGGAATTGTTCAGTGGCTTTTCCTCAATAAAAAACTCAACCACTGGAAGTCAACCAGGGCGACGGCCGAGGTTCTTTATTCTGTGGCTTCCTATCTAAAAAGGACAGGTGCTCTGGCCGGGCGCGAGATCGTGACAGCTGAAATGTGTGGCCAGAAAACAACTTTTATCTTTGAGCCAGATAGATATACGGGCAAGAAGAATCAGGTGGTTATTTCGGGCGAAAAGCTTGGCCCGCCCTGCGCCACCGTGAAGTTTGAAAAGCAGGGGAAAGCTCTGGCCCTGGCCAGCGCTACCTGGCATTTCAGCACCGAGCAGTTACCGGCCAGAAGCGACAGTGATTTGTTTGGTGTCGAGCGCAGCTATTTTCGGCTGGTTCAAAAAGGTAAGAAGGGGATTGTGCTTCAGCCGATAGCTCCAGGCGCGGTGCTGGGGGTTGGCGATGAAATTGAAGTCCGCCTGACGATTAAATCAAAGCATCCGGCTGAATATGTTCATCTTCGTGACCCGCGTCCGGCCGGCTGCGAGCCGGTAAGGCTGACCTCGGGCTGGAGATATGAGCTCGGTTTGCCTCGCTATGAAGAGATAAGAGACAGCGGCACGAATTTCTTTATCGAGTGGTTGCCTCAGGGAGAATATACCCTCACGTACCGTCTGCACTGTGCCATGGCCGGGACATTTAAGACCGGGCCCGCTTCTCTTCAGTCCATGTACGCACCAGAGTTTGCGGCCTATTCTTCTGGCCAGATGATAAATATCAAATAGACAGGGGGAAAAAAGGAGTGCCGAGGGCCGGACTCGAACCGGCACGGAGCTTACACCCCGAGGGATTTTAAGTCCCTTGCGTCTACCAATTCCGCCACCCCGGCGGCACTGAATAATTTAAACACAATCAGGCGGACTGGTCAATAACCGCCGCTCTTATTTGAGACTTTGCCGAGGGTTGATTTAAAAGTTTAAATATCCGATATTTTAACCGAAGATGATAAAAATTCATTTGGGTCGGATCGGGAGGGTGAAAAAAGGGCAATCAGAATTCGGCTGTCTATTGATGCCAGGAGGAGACAGACAAAAAACCGTGGTGGGTAGCTCAGTTGTAGTAATTTTTATCATCATTATTTTTTTATTTGTTCCATCTTCTTCTGTTTCTGCGGCGGATGTTTTTTCTGAATATTTAACAAGTTCGAGACTGCCAATCCAGGGACAA
>Ga0265297_10005757_pt1 | contig 18533 bp, 18 predicted proteins | sample Munlanlwell13791_FD_192502 | JGI IMG/M metagenome (GOLD analysis project Ga0265297, IMG submission 192502) | Leachate microbial communities from a municipal landfill in Southern Ontario, Canada - Leachate well 137-91 | ecosystem: Engineered > Solid waste > Landfill > Unclassified | place...
AAAAGTTTTAGCAGAAAAAGCTCTGGAAATATTGGGACAAGAGCCGTCTTTAAAAATTTACGGGCCAAAAAATCCAAAAAACAGAACTTCTTTAATTGCATTTACCAGCAACAATAAAAGCCCATTTGAAATTGCCGAAGGTTTAAATAAATTGGGAGTTGAGTCCAGAGCAGGATGTCATTGTGCGACACTGGCGCATTACTATTATAATCTAAATCCTCCGGCATCATGCAGATTAAGTTTTTATATTTACAATAATATTAACGATGTTAAAACGGCGTGCCAAGCCGTTAAAAAATGTTTATGAGCCAATGTGCAATTTATGATAGTCGTTCGTTGAATTTTTTTAGAGCCGTCTGCGGGTTTTTGGCGCTTATTGCTTTTTTAGTTGGGAACATTTGGCTGGTTTTTATTACCGGACTTTTGTTTCTGTTTGGGGTTTTTTCAATGAAGTTTAATTTTCTTTACCAATTTTACAATTTAGCTTCAAACAAAATTTTAAAGCAAAGAATTGTGCCCATTGAAAAAGATCCGGGAGAGCTAAGATTTGTGTATGGCTTTACGGCAGTTTGCTTTTTTATTTCCTTTTTTCTTTTATATTTTGGCAAGTGGGTAGATTTTGCATGGGGGTTGGACTTGCTGGTATCGTTTTTAACGCTTTTGGCAAGCTTTGCTAACATTTGTTTGGCTTCGTTAATGTATGTTATTTTTAAAAAAATTATAAACAAGCAATAAATAATGGCAAAAGAAATAAAAATTGGCGAACCCGGTTATGTAAATAAAAATTGCTGGCTTGCTGTTACGCTTGGACATTCTCCATCAAAGCGTTGTCAGTATTGCGATTCAAAATTTCCCAATTGCCTGTTTTTTAGGTACTTGATTATTACCCTGGTTATGATTGTCTCAATTTTTATTATCTCTTTTGTCATACATGAAAGCATTTCAAAACTTGTTGTTATTACTGTTTTTATTTTGGTTATTGTTTACGGATACTTTTTTAGCAAGAGCACAGAAGATATTATTGCCGCCAACTTTTTTCAAAGCGTTGAAAGGTGCGCCAAAGAAGATTTGGTGAGAACAGATGAGGTTAAAAACCAATTTCTGGCAATTGTAAATCATCATCTTAGAACTCCGCTAACTGCCATAAGCTGGTACATTGACCTTTTGCTTTCTGGAAAGTATGGAAAAATTCCTGCAAAGTCAAAGGATATAATTAACAAGATAGGCGCCTCAACAGCCGAGGAAATAAAAGTGGTTGATGAGCTTCTTAGTGTTTCTCAGCTTCAAATGAATAATGATACAGTTAAGGCAGAAGAAGAAATAGATATTGAGGAGCTCTTTATCCAATTTAAAAAGAACGAGGAGCTTGAGCTTAAGCAAAAAGGAATCTATTTAAACATTGAAAAAGTAAATGATATTTTCCCAATTCCTGCCGACAGGTGCAAGATAAAGCTTGCGCTAGAAAATATTGTTGACAATGCTGTAAAATATACTGAGAAAGGGGGAGTGACAATAAAACTGCAAGGCGAAAGCGATGTGCTAAAAATTACTGTTAAGGACGCGGGCATTGGTATGGATGAATCTACATTAAAAAATATTTTTTCTAAAACTTTTGAACGAGGAGACCAGGCGCAAAAGATATTTGCCACAGGAAGAGGTATTGGGCTTTATTTGTCTTCAAAAATAATAGAAGCTCATAACGGAAAAATCCGGGCCGAATCTGCAGGGAAGGGAAAGGGGTCTGCATTTATTATTGAGCTTCCTATAAAAAAACATATTGACAAGGCTTTATAATTTGATAAGATAAATTATCATTGAAAATTATAAAATCTTTGACTCGGGTCCCCGACAAAAGCAAGCATTTTGACGGGGGTTGGGCCCGATGAGATGGTCTGTGCGTTAGTGCAGGCTCGGCTTCCTCCGTAATCATAGGATAATCGTTGGAGTCCGCCTTTGCTGAAAAGCTACGGCGAGACAAAGTCGATGAAAGTGTCCTGAGCTATTTTGGCGAAGGAAACAAAGGTGGTACCGCGAGATAACCTCTCGTCCTTTGAGCATAATTTAGTTATGCCTGAAGGATGGGAGGTTTTTGTTTTTGGAGCGTTCCAAAAAACTTCCCGTTAGTTCTTTACAAGTTGCCAGGGGAACTCAATGGAGCAGATTTTTAGAAAATGTCCAAAATGTGGAATTGAGCTTTTGATGATGGACAAAGATGGAAAACACAATTTCTGTCCGTCAAGCGAGGCGTTTTCTGGCAGAATCGTAGAAATCTGCATGAAGTGCAAGATGGAGGAAGTTGTTGCAAAATGGGAAAACCCATAGTATGAGCGCTTGCTCAATGAGTGAGCGCTCTTTTTTTGTGTGCTATAGAAATTTGACTAATTGATATTTTCTTAGTATAGTTAAGACAGTATGACTGGGAATGGCTTGCTTTGAGCTTGCCGAATAGTTCCTAGTCTGGCGCCTTGAAAATTTAATCTACCAAACGAAAGGAGAGAGTCATGCAAAAGCCTGTCACTGCGGCTTTGCAGCCTACTCGGGTGACTCTCTCTTACAAGAGGGTTCACACCGACGCGGTTGCAACCAAGAAGCTTGGCTTGGGATTTTTCAAGTCCCACGTTCGGCGACTTTTTACTGAGTTGCTGAACCTGTTTTTCAATCACGATTGGCTCTTCTGGCTGATTGGACTGATTAACAGGAGAATCAAAGTGGTTGGTTCTGTTTTTTTGGCTTATCCGGCCAACGACGAATACAGCGATGCTTACACGTATCGCTGGAGGGCCAGGACAATGAAATGGAATCCTAGGCCAATCGGCTTCTTTTGGCAGAACGGAAAGATTGGTGTCAAGTTTGCCATCTCTGCCAGCAATGGCCAGTTCAGCGACCCTGCTAACAAGGACAATCTCTGCCAGCTTGTTGAGAGAATGGAAAAACTTAGGAAGCTTTTTTCTGCAAAGCATAAAACCTTTGCAGGAATTCTTCCCGGAGTGCTTTTCTTAAAGCGACTGGTTAGAGAAACTCCGGAGGCCGATGTTACCGCGGAAGTCGTAAAGCAGGTGATTGGAAAAGTAAAATCGCTTGAAGGATTAAGCGAGGATACTCCGGTCATTGTTTTGGGCGGAAAGGGTTTCATTGGACGCAGGGTGGTTGCCTCTTTGCCACATGGCACCGTCTACAGCGTGGATATTGCTGGCAACAACGGCCAAAGCGTTTGGCCGTCCCATTTGCAGGGCAAGCCGGTGTTGCTTGTCAACATCAGTTTAAACTCTGCGCTTGGCCAGTACATCCGTCTGCTGTGGCCGGAGGCTGTGGTTGTAAACGAGGTTTACCCTGAGCCTAGCCAAGAGCTTGCTCAACAGCTAAGAGCTGTAGGGTGCCACTGCTATCACGTGGTGGGAGTTAAGGCAAGAGCATTGCCTTCGTTTCCTGGCGGATATCAAGGAGGAATTCCTTGTTGCGCCGCTTGGCAATCGGAAAAAATGGAGGCTTTGTTTAAGCGAATTGTGTAAGGGCTTTGTCAAGGAATGACATGGCCCTTTTTCATTTATTTTAAATTTGTTGTATAATAAATAAAATGTTTTCTTTTTTATTTGACGCAATAAATATATCTTTGATTATAACCGCCTTATTAAACCTCTCATTAGGAGTACTAATTTTTATTAGTGGAAAAAATAAAAAAATAAATATTGTTTATAGTTTAAATATAGCCGCAATCATCAGCTGGGTAATGGCTATGTTTTTTTATCGCTCTTCGCCGCCAGAAACAAATTTGTTTTGGTGTACGGTTTTATATGTCACACCAACCTTAATAGCCAGCAGTTTTTTATACTTTACATACATTTTTCCCTCACAAAAAGAAAAACGCATTTGGTGGAGAGCTATTTTAATTTTTGGCATAAATTTGGCGATAATAGTAATGGTAGTCTGGCCAGGGTTAATAATAAAGGCAGTAAATATTAGGCCAGGTTTGGAGAAGCAAATCATTTTTACTCCGTATTACTGGTTTTATTTTATTTACACTTTACAATTTTTTTCTTTTGGATTTTTCCGACTTTTCAAGAAGTATTTTATAAATAGAGGCATAGAGCGCCTGCAGATAATTTATCTTGTAACTGGCTATTCGTTGGCAGCAAACCTAGCCTTTGGAACAAATTTAATAATGCCATGGATTGGATACTTTTTTCTAAACTGGCTCGGGCAAGTGTTTACCTGCATAATGGTCGCTTTTACAACTTACGCAATATTGAAATACCGCTTAATGGACATTAGAATAGTTATCAGAAAAGTGTTTGTATATTTTGGAATGGCTGGGCTGGTATATGGAATGTTTTACTTAATCGCCTGGCTGTATAGTGTATATTTGGGAGATGTTTTTGCTCATCTGGGCTATATTTTAGGTTTAATATTCGCTCCGCTGTTTGTTTTGCTTTTCATCTGGCTAAATGAAAAAATAAAAGGAGTTGCAAACAAGTATTTGTTTTTTAGTTTGTATAGCAGTCAAGAGGCAGTAGCCAGACTTACAGACGAGCTTACCAATTCAATTGATCTAAAAAAAGTTGTTGCTTCAATTGTAGATAATATCAAAGACGCAATGCAGTTGGACAGAGCCGGCATCTTAATTATTGACCAGAACAATGGAACAACAAAATATAAAATTGCAAAAGTTGTTGGTTTTAATGAAGGCAATGGTATTAGTTTGGTGCAGGATAATTTTTTGACCCAGTATTTGCAAAAAACACAAAAGCCTTTGGTTAGAGATGAATTGCAGATGATTGCAAAAGATTTAATTAGCGCAGAAGAAAAACAAAGCTTTAATCAACTTGCTGAAAATATGAAGCACATTGAAGCCTCGCTTTGTTTGCCAATGATAATTTCAAATAAGTTGATTGGAATTGTTGTATTGGGCTCAAAAATATCCGGCGATGCCTATACCAGCGAAGACTTAACTCTTTTAAGCACATTATCAAAACAAGCTGCCATTGCAGTTGACAATGCCAGGCTTTATATGGAAGTTCAGGACTTTAACAAAACCCTGCAACAGAAAGTTGATGAACAAACAAAAGAAATTAAAAAAGCCTATGAAGTTGAAAAGCAAGCCCGCCAAGAGTTGGAAAAAACAGATGAGGTTAAAAACCAATTTCTGGCAATTGTAAATCATCATCTTAGAACTCCGCTAACTGCCATAAGCTGGTATACCGATTTGCTGTTTTCTGGCAAATATGGAAAAATTTCAGCAAAGTCAAAAGATATTTTAAGTAAAATAAAAGATTCGGTTTCAGACGGAATAAAAATAGTGAACGACCTGCTTGATGTTTCACAGTTTCAAATGGGCGTGGATATTGTGTCTCAAAAGTCTAAGGTTGATCTTAAGAACATATTGAGCGGGATTATTAAAAATGTTACTCCCGAGGCCGAGCAAAAAGGGATAAAAATAAATTTAAAATCAGAAAAGGGTGTGCCCAAAATTATTGCCGATGAAAGCAAGCTAAAAGTTGTTTTAGCAAACATTTTAGACAACGCGGTAAAATATACAGATAAAGGAGAGATTTTTGTAAGCCTAAAAAATAATGGAGAAAACATACAAATAGAGGTAAAGGATTCTGGGATGGGGATGTTGGAAGCTGAGATAAAAAATCTTTTTGTAAAAACTTTTGAACGTAGCGCCTCCGCTAGGCAGGCAAATGTTGTGGGCAGGGGCATAGGCTTGTATGTTTCTTCAAAAATAATAGAAGCTCATAACGGAAAAATTTGGGCTAAATCCGAAGGCAAAGGAAAGGGGTCTACATTTATTGTTGAGCTTCCCGTAGCCGGAAAATGAAATATCCAAATTTAAAAGAAGAAAAGGGATTGTGGAAAAAAGGATATAAGTTTGTTGCAGGAATAGATGAGGCAGGGCGCGGCCCTTTGGCCGGACCAGTGGTGGCAGCAGCAGTTGTGATAAATCCGAAGCACGAAATCCGAAATCCGAAACAAATCCAAAATTCGAAAGTTTCGAAATTCGAAATTCGGATTTCGAGTTTAAAAATTCGGGATTCAAAACAGATGACTGCGATGCAACGCGAGGATATTTATAAAAAAATAATCCAATGCAAAAACGTTAGTTGGGGGGTGGGGATTGTTTCTGAAAAAGTTATAGACAAAATAAATATTTTGCAGGCAACAAAGCTGGCAATGCAAAAATCAGTAAAAAATTTGAATGCTGATTTTTTGTTGATAGACGGAAATTTTTTATTGAACAAAATAAAAACGCCTCAAAAGTCAATAATAAAAGGAGATCAAAAAGTTTTTTGCATTGCAGCAGCTTCTATTATAGCCAAGGTTACCAGGGACAGAATAATGCAAAAATACAATGAAAAATATCCGCAGTTTGGTTTTGCTACACACAAAGGATATGGCACCAAGGCGCACTTTGCAAGTTTAAAAAAGTTTGGGCCGTGTAAAATTCACCGTAAAACATTTTGGCCAGTAAGCAAGTTTTAATGTTTTAATTAGAATTATTATGAGTAACAAAAAAAAGATTTGGTTTATACGGCATGCCCAATCTCTAACTAATGCAGATAATAATTTTAGATCAGAATATACTTCTGCCTCCTTAGTTCCATTATCAGAATTTGGGATTAAACAATCAGAAGACCTTTTGAGGCACTTTAAAATGTCTCCTGATTTAATAATTGTCTCTCCATATTTGAGAGCGAAACAAACAGCTAAATTTTTGACGGACAAATATAAAGACGCTTTTAGCGAAGAATGGGGAATATATGAGTTTACATATTTGTCTCAAAAAAAATGTGTTGGCACAACATTTAATGAGAGGCAGATTATGGTAGACGCATATTGGAAAAATGCAGACCCGTTTTATATCGACGGCGACGGGGCTGAAAGTTTTGCGGATTTTTTCAAAAGAGTTTGCTATACTATTGATGATTTAAAATTGAGAAAGGAAAATTTTATAGTTTTGTTTTCTCACGAGTATTTTATTTTAGCAGTGAGATATTTATTAGAAAAAGGCAATATTGAAATGACAAAAAAAGAGATGGAAGAATTTAGAGGATATTGCGTTTTAAATAAAATACAAAATGCTAAAATAATTGAAATAAATAATAATTTATTAAAATCTATAAAAACTATTATTTTTTAAAATATGTCAAAATTTATTATTGGCATGGGGCTGCCGGCTTCAGGAAAAACAGTTGTTTTGAAAAGATTTGCTGATAAATACGGTTATGAATACATTAGCACAGATGAGTTGAGAAAAGAAATGTTTGGAAAAATAGAATATGAAGTGGCGCCTTTAAAGCAAGAGGAGTGGAAAAAGAAAAATGACAAAGTGTGGGATGAGGCGCGGAAGAGGTTGAGAGAAATGATTTTAGGAGGCGATACAGTTGTTTTTGACGCAATTTTTAACAACAGCGATTTAAGAAAAGAGTTTATTGATATTGCGAGGCAAGCGGGCGTTGAAAAAGTGCAAGGAATTTATATTGATATTTCAGAGGAGGCTTCAAAACGTCGCAATTTAGAAAGAGATCGGCGAGTTCCAGAGCAAATTATAGAAAAAATTTCTAATGATTTTAAGGAGTCTGGTCCCAAATTGAATGATGGTTTTGACGGAATTTTTACTCTTGATGAATACCAAAATCTTGTATCCGCAGAGAAAAAGCATGAAGAGGGGGAAATAAATAAAGAATTCCGGCATAGATAACACTTGCCGTCTATGCAGTTATTCACAGGCTTGGCGTTTGCTTGCAAGTTTTAAAAGATGTAAAATAAAAGAACAATAATTAATATTTTTTAAAAAATATGGACAGAAAAAATTTAGTTGTTTTGATAATTGTTGCATTTGTATTTTTTGGTTTGGGTGGGGGATTGGGTGTTTTATATCAAAATCAAATGGGAGTTGTGCCTGCAAATGAAGCTCCAAAAATACAGGCAGTGCAAACGCTTTCTTCAAAAGTGATTCCTTCAATTACTGCTTTTGGTGAGGTTTCAAGCGTTGAAGGGAAAGATATTACATTAACTTTTGGCGGAGATAGCTTAAAAATAAAGGTTAGAGATGACGCGCAAATTTATCTTCCTGCCACAAGCACAACAGACCAAAATGGGAAACCTGTAACCTCTGCCCAAAAAACAGCAGAATTTTCAGATATTAAGGTTGGCGACAATGTAAGTGTTAATTTGAAACTTTTGCCAGACGGACAAATTGAAGGTCAAATGGTAATTATTATTACCGCTGCAAAATAAGCGTTATAAAAATTTGCTCAAAAATTATCAAGCCCCTGCTTTGCTGGGGCTTTCGCTATACGAGCTATACGAACTATTGACATAGATTCAGTTTTTTGATATCATATAGCCAGCATATCGGACATAAGTGTCGTTATTTAAATTGGATCTTTGCCAAAAAACAGAGGAGACTTTCATGACCATATCCACAGAAACTCGTTCCTTCTGCGAAATCTGCCAAAGGATAGTTTTTGTAGCATTTACTTCGCACAGCACAAAAATCGCTGTGTGTGACTACTGTCTGAAGGAATTTGAAACCTACAAGTTGCAATTTCCTAAGGCAACATTGAATGAGTTCACGGTCGCCAAGAGGACTATTTAGACAATTGTGCTTTTGTGTTCGTGTCGTGTTGTATCATTTTCCACCCTATCAGAGCTGAAAGGAGGTGAGAAAAATGAAGAGCGCCAACTCTAGCTCAAATGCGCAAAGCAAGACGGCTCAGTCCGTTGGAAAGCGCATCGTCAGTCGCATCAAGGATCTGGCCAAGCGGCAACAGACCGGATGCCACAACGACAGTTCCGGTGGCAGTCACAACGACAACTAGTCGTTATCTCCCCGGATTGCTCACAAGGCCCTGACACTTGAATAAAGTGCCAGGGCCGTATTATTATAAAATTATGAAATTTATTTTTAAAACATCGAGACTTGATAATTTATATTTTTTCGTTTCTAATTTAACGGAGTTCAATTTTTTTTGCAGAAAACATTTTAATGTTGATTGGGTATCAGCTACCGGACAGTTAAATCGGGAAGAGAAAAAAGCCATAGAGAATACCAAACCTATTTTTGAAAAATACGGATTCAACGCTAAAGGTAATAAATCTATTTATTTGGGGAAATATTTTTATTGCCCAGATGATAAAGAAAAATTTGATAGTCTAGAGAAGTATTTATTACCGGAAGAATATAAAGTAATAAGCGACAGTTTTAGCGTGTTTGAGGGTCGCTTTAATAAAATTTATAATGAAAAATTGCTTGAAAATTGGAAGTTTGCATTAGAAAAAGAATTATCAAATGAGAAATTCTTAAAATTATTCAATTTTGCGCAAAAATTTTTCAATGCCACGAAGGTAAGTTCTGTTTTGAATGTGCATTTACTAGCCTCGCCATCTATAATATGGAGTGCTTCAGGAAATGCTAATTTAGGAGACAGAGATATAACATTAGAAGTCCCTGTACTTAATTTAACCGAAGAACAAATTGAGTTAGCTGTTTATATTCTATTGCACGAATTATCTCATATCTGGCTCGAAAATAGTTCTAATTATTCAATTGTAAAAAAACTCTCAGGAGATAATTTATCTTTAGTAAAGGAAATATTAATAGATGGCATCTCTCCATCAGGTTTTCCCGCTCAAAAATATTCAAAGGCCAGCAATCCATTTAAAAGGTTTTTATTTCACAATTTAGCAGATGGATTAAAAGCTTACGAAAATTTTATAAATAACAAAGAGGCTGACAAGCAAAAATTATCGGCCTATGTGAGTTGGCTCATATATCCATTGATGGCGTATTACTACGCAGGTGACAAAAAGCTTGATAGAAAATTTATTAAAACCATCACAGAAACAATAAAAAAGCGGACGACTTGAGGTTCGCCCGCAATGACGCGATAATGATGTTTTTACACATCGGTTGCGGCATCTTTAATTTTCTGGAAGATCTCTTTCTTCGCATTGCAAAAGATGTTGCGAGACCAATTTCCGTTTTTGCCCAGAGAACAATATCTGGAGCAACGGTTGTAACAACTTCCCAACCATTCGCAACCGTCGCACACAGATTCGCTTTCTTTGAGACCGGAAAGGAATTGAAAGAATCCTTCACTCTGAAACAACTCTTCCCACGTGCTATCTACGATATTGCCAAATCTGTAGTTCTGTAGCGACAGGCTGTCGCAAGGACCAACAGATCCGTCAAATTCAACCTTGGGACAGAGCCAGCAATGTCCGGAAAATTCGCACAAAGACGGTTTGCCTCCGACTACGCCAACCATCATCTGCTCTAGGTTTCTGACTGAAATAGAGGGGTCGTCTTTTTCCAGCCAGATTTCAAGAATGTTTATCATAAACTTAGAAAATTCTTCTGAAGAAACCGAAAACTCTGTCGGTTCACCGCCTGGAGAAAGCTCATAGCAAGGCTTAAGGAGAAACCTTTTTATCCCGGCGTTAACGAAGAAGTCAAATATTTCTTCTTCTTGGCCGATGGAAGCTTTGCTGACCAAGGCAATTGCACCTGGTTGAATCCCAACGGCATGAAGATTTTCCAGTCCGAGCATAACTAACTCGAAGCTACCTTGCCCATTCTTGAGCAATCGGCAACGATTGTGGACATGCTCTGGTCCATCAATGCTGATGCCAACCTTGAAGTCTTTTTGAGCGAAAAATTTCGCCCATTTTTTAGAAATCAAGGTTGCATTAGTCTGGATGTGGTTTTCAATCTTTTTGTTGCCCTTTAACTCGTCCTCAATTAAGAGGATTTTTTCGTAAAGGCCTATGCCAGCCAACATGGGTTCACCACCATGCCACGTAAACTGCACCGGGTCTAGATCGGAAAAAGCCAAAGTTTCAGCGACAAGTTTTCTTAAAACCTCGTCGCTAATGACCTTAATCTTCCCTTGGTCTTCCTGGTGGTAATAGCAATACAAACATTTCATATTGCATCCACTCGAAACAACCTTTACAGTGGGAATCATTTTCCTAATATCTCGCGGAGTTTCCATTTTAATTTCCTGGTTGTTGAATTGTGAAAGGGTAAGTAATCTGCCCCGAACTAATTATATAATAGACGATTATAGATATTTTGTCAAATGAGAATATTGACTTAATGAGATTTTATTATATTATAAAAGATAAGTAATTTCATTTGTTCTTTTCATAAAAGGAGCTAAGTTATGAATACTAAGGTGGTTATGCAATTTTTATTAGACGGCGATCTTGTAATATTTCGATACCCGCGTTTTTCTGATTGGCTAGACATAATGAGAAAGGTGAATTCTTTAACAAAAGAAAAATCTTTCGGTAGCCCCCAGCACAGAACAACAGGAAAACAGAATCGTAAATGGATGCGGGAAAGATTAAGGGGTGTAAAAGAATACAAAGCTGTTTGTTTTGTTGTTGAAATTAGGGGCATAGTAGTAGGAAGCGCTTCTATTTGGAGAATTCAAAACAAACCTAGTAGAGGGTGCCTTGAAATTTCAATTAGGAGTAGCATGCCAGATAATCATGAGAATCTTTGGGGAAGGGGTATAGGAAAAAAATTAGTCTATGCCATAATGCATGAGGCTAAAACCATTCTAAAGATTAAGGTTGTTGAGTTGGGAGTTTATGTCGCCAACCATGGTGCGGTAAATCTTTATCGTCGGTGTGGTTTTAGCGAAATACATCGTATCCGCAGGGAAAAAAACCACTATGGAATAATGCGAGACCGTATCTATATGAAGAAGCACCTGCGATAAGAAGAACATCTCTTTTCTTCAACATGGCCGAGGAATTAGACTCGGTCTTTTTTTGTATGCAATGCATTGTTTTTAATTTCTAAACGCGGTAAAATAAAAATATGAGCATAAAGGAAATAAAAAGTAAAATAAGACCCATATTGAACCGCCATGGTGTAAAAACAGCAGCGATTTTTGGTTCCTATGCAAGGGGAGAGGAAAGTAAAAAAAGCGATATTGATATCTTAATAGAATACAGAAGAGATGATAAAAATTTATTTGATTTGGCGGAATTAAAAATTGATCTTGAAAAAAAGCTTAGCAAAAAGGTAGATATTTTGACCTATGGTTCAATTCACCCGCTTTTAAAGGATATTATATTGAGTGAGCAAAAATTTATATATGAAAAAAAGTAACAAAATTTTTTTGCTTCACATCCTAGAGAGCATACATAGAATTGAAAAATTTACAAAAAATCTGTCAGAAAAAAAATTTCTAAAATCCGAAGAAAAACAAGACGCCTCAATAAGAAGGCTAGAAATTATTGGAGAAGCTGTAAAAAATTTGCCAAAAAGTTTTAGGGATAAATATCCTGAAATTGAATGGTCAAAAATTTCCGGTATGAGAAATATAATTGTTCATGAATATTTTGGCGTTGACTTAAAATTAACTTATAAAATTATTAAGAAAAAAATGCCGGAACTTAAGAGTAGCATTTTAAAAATTCTTAAAAAATTAAATTAAGAGTTATAAAAAATGTAAAGAAAAAAGCCCTCATGGCTTTTTTGTTTACGCGCGGTGCAATGCGCGCGTTGTCATCCGTGAGGGCTAACGGTTGTTGGCCACCCTTTGGGCGGCTCCTATTACTCTGATGTCTGGATAATGAATCCATTCACAATCCATTGTCTTTCCTTGGATGTTGTTGCTTTTAACAACAGCAACTTCGTTGCCGAGTTTCAGGGCCGTGACGTATCCTAACGCAATCCTGTTAAACTCATGCTTCTTTTCTACGGTCCTCCCGCCGTTTTTTGTAGTGAAGCCAGCCTTAATAAACTTGATCTCCCTTGGATCAAGACTTTCCATGTCTGTTCCTTCGGGAAAGTTGCAGAACTCCAGGGGCTCCTGTCCTTGGACAATAAGGTGCAGGAAAAGCCAGCCGTCCTCCGGATGGGGTTGCCACCATCCTGTTCTTATTCCTCCTACGTTGAAGTAGGTTAGACGTCCTTGCCCAGCAGAAAGGATTTCCGGAAAGCTTCCTTTGCCCCGGAAACTCTTAAGCCCATTGGTTTTGTGAGCCACGCCTTTTTGGGAATTGAAACCCTGCGCGAGGTTCACATAGGAGTATTCTGGCGGGCTTTTGGGGACAACCTGTTTTGCCATTCCGTTTTGCCAGCAGAAAATTCCTTCCTCATTGCGGTAAAAAAAGCTTTCACCGCTCCAATGGAACTTGTCTCCCCAAATTCCTTCGGCTACCAGAACCGGACGGATATTGAGGATATTGTTTATGGGCACAGGAAGATAATAGGTGGGGTCCGGATTTCGGGCAAGCCCGCTGTTTTGAATCCCATTTTCTATCTCTTCCATTGGAAACAGATAGAGCTTTCTTCCTGTTATAATTGTTAGTCCTTTTTCCGACCATGCCAATCCCTGACAGCTTTTCAACTGCATTGGGATTTCATAGACACCGGGCTTCTTGCCCTCATAGTCATCTTTGCCCTTGTAGAAGGCATTAATGACAGTAATGTCTCTGATCTCAACAGGACCCCAGGAGAACTGGGATGTCTGGTAAATTGCAGCAATCAGTTTGCTGTTTTTTGACCATGCGCCAAAATGACCGTCCCGGCGGATGGAAAATCTCTGCATTGCATCCGGGCGCGTAAGAGTTATGCTTTTGTCGATTCCGCCGTAGTCTGGCGTTGTTTGTCCGCCATTGTACATTGGCGGGTTTCCAAACTTACTAATCCTGGCACGATTGTGAATGATGTTTTCGCTGTCGCCATCAAGTTTGATGACAACAACAGCATTGCACGGGCCAAACTTGCTGGCGTCCTCAACCTCAAAGGAAAAATTTTCTCCATTGGGAGAGATGGCCAGATTTCTTGGTCCGCTCACAATCAGATCAATTCCCTCCCTAAAAAGCTTGCCTTTTTTTTGGCCAGCGAGCTTAAAAGGGAGAATCTTGCCCGCAGGCAGTATCTTTGTGTAGATTTTGTCTGCTGATGCAAAGATGAGCTTGGAGCCGTTTTCAGAAACAGCAAAGGGCCCACTAACACCGAACTTCTCGGAATCAGTAACCATGCTTCGCCGTTCCTTGGCAACAAAGTCGTAGTAGAGGATGTCGCTACCGGTGGAGTAGGCAACTCCTCCGGGAATCTCCCCTGCCTGCGCAAAAAGCGCAAAGACAGAGAACAACACGCAGAGAATTGTAGCAAAAAAAGTAGTAGTCTTCATTGGAAGTCTCCAATATTGACAAAGAACATCCTATTGGGCGCCACGTAGCGTCCTTCTATATTAACCGTACAATAAAGCAAAGCACTTTGTCAAGTCATTTAAGGAAGTTATCCACAGAGATAAATTTGCTTGTAATTTTTAAACGCGGTAAAATAAAAGAATTAAAATAAATTTTTTAAAATGACAAGAAGAAATTTAGTGATTTCAATAATAATTGGATTGGTTATTTTTGTTGTGGGCGGAGGAGTGGGAATTATGTACCAAAAAAGTAAAACAGCATCTATATCACCAGAAGAAAATCCTGTGTACAAAATTCTAAACTCAAAATTAATTCCAGTAATTACAGCTTACGGAAAAATAGTATCAATAAATGGAAGCGATATGGTTTTAGGCAGTGGGGAGGAAATGTTAAATATAAAAATGGAAGATAATGCTCCTATATATTTTTTTGATTCTTCTGTAGATCTTGGTAATGGGCTCTCTACGCCATCTCAAAAAATTATAGGAATAGATAAATTAAAAGAGGGTCAAGAGATTAGCATTAATTTAGAAATAGATAAAAATGGAAAAATAAACGGTGTCGCGGGAGTTTTGATTTCTTATCCTTAAAATATTTAACAAATGCTAAAGCTTAATTTTTTTTGGGGATTGGCAGTATTATTGATGTTGTTTTTGGCTGTTTTTTTTCTTCCTATAGATAGTGCATCGGTTCGTGGACAGAGCACATATTGTACAGACCCTAAACCAGCTGACGGAACAGAATGCTCGGCATACGATCATGTTCAGGCTTATACTTATGTTTGCGTTTACGGGGATGCTGGCTGGTATTGGAAAAAAAATGTATATGCGGGGGAGGATTGCAATATTGGTGTATGTTGGCGTAATTGCGAGGTTGTTAACGGCACAGCAAGATGTGTGGCAGATACAGCAGACCGCAATTGCCACTTTGAATGTGCAGGAGATGCGAACAGATCGGAATGCGCGTGGGTGCCTGGAGCTCCAGACCCAAATAATCCATTAGCTTGTACAACAGAGTCATTTGGGCAAAATAGTTCTCAATGTTTTTCTTTGCGTTGTGTCGGAGAGAGTTCCACAAATCCATATGATTCAACTCGTCCGTGGCCCGCATCATGTAAGCTGGTTCCCAAAACTTCAACTGTCGCAACCATTCCTTGTAGCCAAAACAGAGATTGCGTCTATACAAATTGTTATGGTATAGAGTGTGTTTTTTCTTCAAAGACTTCTGTTGGAGTTCAAAACCAATGTAAATACGGTTCGCAAGATACACCTTCGGCGGGTTTAGGCAACTGTTATAAAGTTGTCTGCAGGAACAAGAAATGCACAAAAGTGGCAAATTCCCAAGTAACTGCAACCGACGTATTGTGTAGAGACGATCAAGAAGGTCAGGAACTATCTACTTGCAAAAAAACCATGTGCGGAGGAACTGATGGCAATGTTTGTTTGACTGTTGCCGTTGAGGATACAACGTTAAAAATTCCGTGTAACACAGATACTTCAGGAAACCCAAGCCCGGAGAGTCGCGTCAGCCGAGAATGCCAGTATACTAGGTGCGTGAGTTCTGGGGGAGACAGCAATAATGTGCCTACCTGTGAATTAGCTACAAAAACAGTGCTTACTGCAAACCAGTGCGAGAGCATACCGTGTACTCAATTACCATGGCCTACACCATTGTTTACTCAGACAGATACTTGTAAATACGGTTCGCAGGACCCATCAAGCGGTTTGCCAAACTGTTACAAAGTTGTCTGCAGAGATAAAAAATGCACAAAAGTGGCAAATTCCAAAGTAACTGCAACTGATATATTATGTGACGATAATCAAGATGGACAAGAGTTGGCTAAGTGCAAAAAGTCTATGTGTGATTCTACTGGGACAGATCGTGAAAAATGTATATATGTGGCAATAGAAAACACAAGTCTTACGATACCCTGCACGGATAAGGCTGGCGTTAATGAAAAAAGTCGTGATTGCCAGGTTACAAAATGTGAAAGCACTGAATGTAAACTAGTTCCAAAAACCTCGGCCAATGAACAAAACCAATGTAAATACGGTACAGATAATAGATCGCAAAATTTACCTAATTGTTATTATCTTAAGTGTAAAGGTAATGTGTGTGAAAAAACAGTTGGGCAGGGCACAAATCAATGTACTGTAGATAGTAATAGCAAACCAAGCGGAGATTGCCAATATATAGCTTGCGCCAGCGCCACTACGTCAAATTGCACTATATTTTCGGGAACAAGGGTAAATAATATAGAAGACCCAGGATGCACGGTAACCGGAACAGCGGGCGGTAATTTTACATGCGCGAATACCGCAGATGGAACTGCGGTTGATTATACCAGATGCGTTAATAAAAATCCCGGCAATATTTGTCAGCACCTTGGCTGCGACACTTCTTCGCCTTACTCGTGTAAATATCTTCCTGGTAAGGGTGGAGCCCAGTGTACTACAAACCCCAACAGTTGTGTGCATAGGATCTGTCAGGGAAAAACCTGCACTACGGTCCCAATAACGCAACCCGGAACAGTATGTTCCTCGGACACTGGTTGCAAGAGAAATGTTTGTCGGGGAATGACTTGCACAGAGATTCCAATAGATGAGGCAAGACAAGGCGACATTAGTTGCACTAATGTTGATAATTGTAGATATTTAAAATGCGAAAGCGATGGCTCCTGTGCCTATTCGGCAAAAGTAACAGGAACTGAAACCGATCAGTGTATAGCAGATAGTCATGGCGCGGTTGTAAGAGCTTGTCAGCACCTTGATTGTGGAGGAAATGCGCTTCGTACACAGTGCGTTTATGTGCCTGGCAGGGGAGACGATTTATGCCAAGGCGGAGACCATCCAAATCCAAATTTGCCAAGATGTAGTCATTTTGGGTGCGATATAAGTAATAGTTGCACAGAATTACCTGGACCAGCGGGAATAGAGTGCAATCCAAATGATGAACACGCTTGCCAACACAGGGATTGTTCTAACAGGCAATGCATCTATATAGATGGTCAGGGCGCTGACAGATGTGGACCCAATAGCAATCCAGTCCGTAATTGCTGTTCAGCTCAATCTGAATGTCCTCCGACTGTCCCAAGCCCAACCGGAGCTAAAAGATGTAGCGCAGTTGGACTTGAAAAAGAGTATGAACATGGCGCTTGCGACTTGACAATTGGTTGTACTATAAAAAAATACTGGGAATTAGAAACAGATTGTCCGTTGCGTTGTATAAATTCATATGCCTGTAGCGGAACAAAAGTGGTTGGGACAAAAAATTGCACAGGTTGTAAGGATTTAAGTTGCACTACATGGCAAGAGGCAATGCCTGGAATTGATTGCGCTCCGGCAAGCACCTCAACTAATAGCTGGTGTACGCCTGGAAGTAATAGTGTTCAGTGTACGCTTACAGCAGAGTATTCTGGAAAATGCTATGAAGCTCCATGGGAAAATGGGAATGCAAAATGTGAATCGCCAACTGTGGAAATTGTTTGTAGCGGGCCGTGTAGCGGAGATACTGATGGCGATGGAATTCCAGATGACCAAGACCCAGATGACGACAATGATGGTATTCCAGATGAACTAGATCCAGACCCAAAAAATCCAAATATACCAAATCCTCCGTCAAATCCGCCGGAAGAACCTTGCGAAGATGTAACCTGTCCAGATGGTAGCATAGTTGGCTGTAACGATGAGTGTCCCAAAGAATGTACAAAAATTTGTCCGGATGGCAGTAAAGTTGATTGCAGTGCAGAATGTCCCAGTGAGCCACCTAAGCCACCTTGTACGGAAACTTGTCCAGATGGGAGTGTGGTTCCGTGTGGAGCAGATTGCCCGGAATGTTATATAAGTTGTTCGGATGGCAGTAAAGTTATCTGCGGAGAAGAATGCCCTGAACCGCCTGAACCGCCTGACGAACCGCCAGGGGAGCCTCCTGTTGAACCGCCAAAAAACTTTTGCAATGAAAATAAAAAATGCACAATGGAGGGTGATTCAGGTATGGAATGTTTAGAAGATAAGGATTGCGCATATTCTTGCGATAAAAATTACAAATGTGCGCTAAACGGCGGAGGTGCTATGTGTTCAAAATCTAGCGAGTGTTTGTTGGAAGAGCCAAGGTGCGTTTTAAATAATGGAGTAAAGCAGTGCCGACCGGATAATTGCGGAGGAAAAAATTGTTCCACAGACAGTGAATGTACAGATCAGCCAACCTATTGCGATGATACCTGTGGAAAATGCGTGCCTGGTGGCAACACCGGAATTCCTTGCGCCAACGATGCAATGTGTGAGTATGGATGCAACGTTGCAAAGCAGTGTGTTTTTGGGGGAGCTGGAGGAATTTGTAACCCTTATAAAAAT
>Ga0265297_10005758_pt1 | contig 18528 bp, 22 predicted proteins | sample Munlanlwell13791_FD_192502 | JGI IMG/M metagenome (GOLD analysis project Ga0265297, IMG submission 192502) | Leachate microbial communities from a municipal landfill in Southern Ontario, Canada - Leachate well 137-91 | ecosystem: Engineered > Solid waste > Landfill > Unclassified | place...
GACGTTATGATGAGCACATTGAAAATATTAGGTCTTTGTGATGGAGAAAAACGGTTTAAAAGAGCCAAGGCTGTTCGAGGCCGGATCATCGTCCCGCCGAAGGCGGGACGCCGGCCGAGTTGCCGCAGGCTCCCGTTTTTCGACTGAACAAAGACCGACCCAATAGCTATGAACGCAGGGGGAATATTTTCAGTGCTCACATAACTAGGCTTAGGTTAGCCTCTACTTAAATATGAATCCGGTCTGGAGGGACCAGAAGAGGAGGTCCATCTCTGCTAAGGGGATTCCGGTCCTGCGGGAAAAATCCCTCATCTTATCTTCTATGGCAAGATAGACCGACCTACTGCCGACCGAAGCAGGCACCCTGCCTATCACGCCGTACCGCTTAAGGTTCTTCAATATATGCCTGTCGAGTATAGCTATATCCTTGCCCAGCCCTATATTCCTCAAAAAATGGCTCGCTTCCTTATATCCATAGCCCTTGATGTTATCAACAAGCCATTCCCTGACAGCGATAGGATCGCTGAAATCGAGCCTTCCCTTTATATTGACGCCTTTGCCGCGCTTAAAGAGGTTGCGGGCCAAGACTATGAAGTCCGCTTTCTTATTATGGAACCTCACCCTGCCTTTCAGCTTCGGCTTAAGCTGACAGGCTCTCCCCTTTAAAAGTAAACCCGCATTCCTGACGTCCTTTATCGCGCGGTCGCAGTGGAGCGCGTTCGCATTAGCCGTAAGTATGCAGAAACAGAGCTCCTGGAAGATGTCCTCGTCGGCGCCTTTATGCAGACGCGAAAACCCCTTAAGCCTTTTTTTAATATCAGTTTTTATTTTTCGGTGTTGGGCTGCGAGATCTCTTACGGATAGGGCGGGACTTTTCATTTCGTCTGGTTAAGGTATTTGAATGCCGAGAGCGCGGCCTTAGAGCCTTCCCCCGCGGCTATTACGATCTGTTTTTCCGGAACATCGGTTACGTCGCCGGCGGCAAATACACCCTGGATATTGGTCTCGTTCTTACAGTTGACCACTATCTCGCCGTATTGATTCTTCTTTACGTCGTTGGCAAAATTGGAATTAGGGATAAGTCCTATCTCTACAAAAATACCCTGGACAGCCAGAAGGTCCTCCTTGCCGTCACTTATAACCTTTACCCCGGTCACCATCTTATCCCCAACGATGGTTGTAACAACGGTCTTATTCATGATAGTCACGACATTAGACTTTTCAACCTTATCCCGCATAACGGCATCACCGCCAAGAGAGGGATTAATATCTATCAGATACACCTTCTTTGCTATCTTTATAAGCTGCAGGCTCGCGTCCAGCGCGGAATTACCGCCGCCTATAACAGCAACGTCTTTTCCCGCAAAGAGCGGCCCGTCACAGGTCGCGCAATAAGTCAGCCCCTTATTTTTAAACTCTTTCTCTCCCGGCACGCCCAATTCTTTCGATACCTTGCCTGACGCTATTATGAGGGTCTTTGCCTCATATTTTCCTTTATTGGTCCTGACAACGACAGCAGACCCTATCCTGTCCGCTTCCAGCGCCTCCTCTCCCTCTTTCACGTCTATCTTATACTTACGCATATGCTCTTCAAACTTGGCCGCGAGGTCAGGACCGGTGATGAACTGGTATCCGGTATAATTCTCTATGTCGCCGCTCCAGGCAGCCTGTCCGCCGATGTCCTGCGTTATGACGAGGAAGTTCAGCCGTTTACGCGCGGCATATACTGCGGCAGTGATCCCGGCGGGTCCGGCTCCTATAATTATCAAGTCATACATACGACTTTCCCTCACAGCTAATCTGTTGTGTAATGTTAAATGTGTAATGTGTAAAGCAGGTTTAATGGGTTATTGTTTAATGTAAAAAGATTAAGCAGAGCGAATTTTCCATTACACATAATAACTTTACACCAACATTACACATTACACTTTACACATTAAACAATTTTATATCCCGAGAGCTTCTTTTATCTTCTCTTTGTCGAATCCCACTATTATGCTGCCGTCTATCTCTATGACCGGCACGCCCATCTGTCCCGACTTCTTTATCATCTCCTGCGCCTTATCATGATCTGAAGAGACATCGATATCGGTGAACTGTATATTGTTCTCTTTGAGGTACTGCTTCGCCCTTATGCAGAACGGGCAGGTTGCTGTGCTGTAGACCGTTACTTGTTTATCCATGTCTTTCTCCTGTTTTAATGTTACCTGATGTTACATGAGGTTCCCAAAAGTTCCATAAGGTTACATTTTGTAACCCTATGGAACATTATGCAACCTTAGGCAACTTTATGCAACCTCATCTTACTATATCCTTCAACTCCGCCATATCACCTATCGTAAAATCGGGCTTCAGAGGCTCGACCTCTTCGGCCTTACCCAATCCATATGTCACCCAACACGCCCTTACGCCGGAATTCTTTCCCGTCTCCACATCTATTGCCATGTCGCCGACGATGACCACTTTATCTTTTTCCAATTTTAACTTCGGGAGGATCCTGTTCAAGACACAGGCGGAAGGCTTAAGGCAGGTCTCGTCGTCACCGCCGAATATATCTTCGAAGTATTCCCTTACGCCCAACCCGCGCAGCGTAATATCGGCAAACCTGTTGTACCTGTTCGTTATAATGAACTTTCTTTTGTATTTAAAATATTCCAGGACTTCTTTTACGTGGGGATACAGCCTGGACTTGTCGGCGGAATGTTTCGGATAATACCGGCTGAATATATCTTCCGCCTTTTGCGCCAGGGCTATATTATCTTCTCCCAGGCTCTTTTTCACAAGATCTTTAACGCCCGTGCCGATGTACGAGACTATAAGGTCAGTAGGCTTATTCTTCAGGCCTAGCGATTTGAGCGTATAATTTATCGCGTCTGCTATATCCTCCTTCGAGTCGACGAGCGTTCCGTCGACATCGAAGAATATGGCGTCTGCGGATATCATCTACTTTACTTCAACGGCTTTTGCGCCCTGCCATAGGCCGTGTATATTACAGTAGGATACGGCCAGGATCGTCCCGGGCTTGTCCGTCTTCATGGAGAATGTCGTTTCCGAATGCGTAAATACGGTGCTCGTGTTCGGGCCCTGGACCGACGCGCCGTGCGAAGAGAATTCGGCCTTTCCTATCTGATAAGGATACTTTTCTCCGCTCGGCAGGAAATAAGCCGCCATCCAGGCGATGTGATGCTCGGTTGTGTTAGGGTGGGCTATCTCTTTGCCGACGGTCAATATCACCTTGAAGAATTCGCCCTTCTTAACATTGTCGGGGGAATCTATCACCGGAACATGTTTTTCCGTCTTCCAGTCCGCTGTCTGCAACACTTCTTTCAGTTCAGCCATAGCTTTCTCCTCAAATAATCCGTTTTTCGTTTAAGGTAACCTGCCCGACCGACTTAGCTTCTTTCGAGCAGGCGGGCGATGCCCGTATCATATACCGGTAACGGTTACGGCTTTTTATGCCGTTACCTTTACCCTAACCGATACGGGCCTCATCACGGTTACCGTAACCAACTTATTGAGTTTTACTTACTTCTCAATCAAGTTCTCGAACATCTCTTCATGGCCTATCTCTTCGCCCATGATGTGGCATGCCAGCTGGTATGTATCGTGGTCCTTACCGAACGTCTTCTTGGCTATCTTGTTATACACGTCGATAGCTCCGGCTTCGGCGGTCGTCACGATCTTTATTATCTCGTCGTAATCACTCAGATTCTTCATGACTCCTGGATACGGAGCATTGGCATTCTTCGCCAGGTTCCCCGGAACGTTCGTCGGAAGCCCGCCTAATTCGATTATCCTGTCGGCTAATTCCGTAGCGTGCTCAAGTTCGTCCTTGGCGATCTTATCCAGGAACTCTGCCATATCCTCATACCCCTTGCCTTCTACCGACCTTGCCATATACCACCAAGCATAATACGCAAGCCACTCGTCACAATACGCCCTGTCCAGATCCTTTACAAGTTCCTTAAGATCCACCCCTACTATCTCTCTTGCTTTCTTTCCCATCTTTTACCCTCCGATTTGTTGCAATTTTACTCTAACAAATCGTCCCGAGGATGTTGCAGCCTTCTACAGACATCCGAGGGACCACCTCATTTTGCTATTTTAACAGATGCCCTAATTCCATTCAAGGTTTAATCCTTTTCCCAAAATTTACCCCGCATTCGTAAAGGTTCTTCTTGTCGTTCTCATCCGGCATATATTTTATACCGACGGACGGCTGGGCTATTTCAATGCCCGTCTCTTTCAATTCCTTCTCGATAGAGGCCGCGGCGCCGCCTGACCATCCGTAAGAACCGAATGAGGCCGCAAGCCTGTTCTTTGGTTTCAAGCCTTTTACGAATTCCATGAACCCCGCCATAGCCGGCAGCATATCATTGTCATGCGTCGACGAACCCATAATAAAGCCTTTCGCGTCGAGCATCTCCTTGACTACTTCCGTCCTGTCCGATTCGGCTATATTGAACAGCTTGAAGCTGACCCCGGCGTCGGCCAAGCCTTCCGATATTAGGCGCGCCATCATCGCCGTGGCGCCCCACATCGTCTCATATACGATAACGACCTTCGGCTTGACTTCGTTCTTTGCCCACGGCACATACGAGTTCAATATCTTCATCGGGTCCTTACGCCATATTATCCCATGGCTCGGCGCGATCATCTTTATGGATATATTCATCTTCTGCAAATCTTCGATCTTTTTCAATATCAGGGAACTGAGCGGCCACAAGATATTCGCATAATACTTCGCAGCCTCATCCATAAGCGCGCACTGGTCGACCTGGTCGTCAAAACGTTCGCTCGACGCGTAGTGCTGGCCGAATGCGTCATTAGGCATAAGGAGCTCTTCTTCGGCACAATATGTAAACATGCTGTCCGGCCAATGGATCATGGGCGCCTCGACGAAAGTGAGCGTCCTTTTCCCGAGTTTTAATTTGTCGCCGGTCTTCACGACCTGAAAATCCCAGCTCTCGTAATAATTCCTGTAAAGACCCTCTTTGCATTTCTGAGTGCCGTATACCTTCGCCTTGGGGCAAAGTTTCATCAATGCGGGCATCGCGCCCGAGTGGTCGGTCTCGACGTGGTTGGCTATGACATAATCTATCTTCTCCGGCGGGATTATTTCCCTTATCCTCTCTATCATCTCCCCGGCGAAAGGGCCGTAAACCGTATCGACCAGGGCTATCTTATCGTCTATGATGAGGTAAGAGTTATAAGTCGAACCCCGGCTCGTTGAATACGTATGGCCATGAAAACTCCTCACGTTCCAATCGACAACACCGACCCAATAGATTCCCTTTTTTATCTCAATAGCTTTCATATATATCCCCTCCTGATCTACTTTTGCTGCTTCTCTCCCCTGATGAATGTAGGCGCCGAAGGCGGTGTCGTGCCGCGCTTCACCTGGTGATAATAATCGTATGTCATCGGCTTGCCCTGCTTGACTATTTCCGCGCATGTGATCTCGCCTAAAAAGAGTGTGTGCGTCCCGCAATCGAGCTTTCCCGCGACCTTTGCTTCCAGATAACAGATGGCGTTTTCCAGCACAACAGGGCAACCTGACGCAAGCCTTATGTGTTTTATCTCTTTGAATTTCTCCTCTTTCCTTCCTGTCTTAAAACCGAACTTTCCTATAAATGCCAGCGGCGTGGATTCTTCCAGTATGGATACCGAAAAACGGCAGCTGCATTCTACATATTCATGCGTCAGGTTCTTCTTATTCAGGCTTATAGCGAGGGTTGCCGGTTCGCTCGTTATCTGGAATACGGTATTCGCTATCTGTCCGTTAAGGGAATCTCCCTTATTGGAAGAGACTATATACATACCGTAACCTATATTATGCAGGACGTTTTGATCCATTAAACAGCCTCTTTCAGTATCCCGCTGATCTTGGCCACTCTATCGCTTTTGCCGGCAGCCTGCCCGGGAAAACCTTCCTCGAACACAGGCGCGTCTTTTTTGTAAAAGACCCCGAGCCCGATGGGCGAATCGCTGTTATAATCCCATTCCCTTATCTTATTGAAAGCCTTAGAATAGTCGGACGGATCGTGATCTTTTAGCGGGTAGGCACGTTTTTCGTAATATTCATACATATTGTAATAGGTAACGCATACCTGCAGCACATCGACGATGGCGAAGCCCTTGTGCACGATCGCCTGCTTAAACAGATCCTTAAGCATGTCTATGCCGTGAGACGTGCCCCGCGCGATAAAGGTCGCGCCGCTTGAAAGCATAAGCTCTAAAGGATTAATCGGATTTTCTTTCGTCCCCAGCGGCGTAGAGCGCCCCTTAAAACCGAGCGGAGATGTCGGCGTATATTGTCCGGTCGTAAGCCCATAGACCCTGTTGTCGTGGATAATGGCCGTCATGTTAACGTTTCTTTTGGCTGCGAATATCAGGTGTTCCAATCCCTCTCCGTAGGCGTCTCCGTCGCCGGCATGGCCGATGACTTTTAACGCGGAATTTGCGGTCTTTATGCCGGTAGCCGCGGGAAAGACTCTGCCATGTAAGGAATAAAAGCTGTTAACGTTCATATAATCCACTATCTTTGCGTGGCAGCCTATCCCCGAAACGAGCACAACATTCTCCATCGGCAGGCCTTCGTCAACAAGGGAATTTAAAACGGCTTTCATTGCATTCATTATCGCAAAGTTGCCGCAGCCCGGACACCAGGTATTCGTGGTTTTTGTTCCCAAATCCCTCATTTAATACGCTCCTACTAACGGTTGTTATTCTTTTAGGTTACGTAAAGTTAGAGAAGGTTAATTAAGGTTATGTAAGGTTACCGTGCCTTTACAACATTACGTAACATTCACTAACCTTACGGAACATTATGTAACCTTTTTTAACTTATCCTTCAGCTTTCCCTTGAGTTCCTCCACCGAAAACGGCCTGCCGTCATATTTCAATATCTTCTCGTGCGCGTCGAGGCCGTAGCCATTGATCAACTTGACCAGCTGGGCGGTCGCGTTACACTCTACCGCTATTATCTTCTTCACACCCTTCAGGGCCTCTTCAAATTGCCTTATAGGAAACGGAGAAAGCACGAGCGGCTGTATTACTTTAAGTCCCAGCTCTTCCGCGGCTTCTATGCAAACGCCCTTAGAGGACCCCCAGCATAAAATGGCTGTGGACGAACCCTTTTTACCGTATATCCCGACCGACACGTGCCTCTCTAATTCTTCGGACAGCCATCTCTCTTTGCGCAGGCGCTTATCCTGCATCTTTTCGGTCAATCCGGGATCTTCCGTAGTTATGCCATACTCATCGTGCTCATAGCTGTTCGATTTTATGATCGCGTCCTTATCCGAAGGAAAAGTCAGAGGAGAAACACCATTCTCCGTGATAAGATATCTCTTATAAGCGCCGTTCCTGCCCCATAAAAGAGGCTTTTCTTCCTCGATCTGTCCCGCGGCGCTTTCCTCAAAACTGTAAGTGCCTTCACCAAGTGTCTTGTCAGAAAGTATTACGGAGGGGATCTGATATTTCCAGGATATATTAAGAGCAGCCTCGGCCCAGTAGAATGCCTCTTCCGCATCGCCCGGCGCAACTACGAAACGCGTAAACTCGCCCTGGCCTGCGTTCAAAGCGAAACCCAGCTCCGTCTGGGAACTGTATGTAGGCAGGCCGGTTGATGGCCCCGGCCTCTGGCCGAGAACGATGACGACGGGCAATTCCGCCATGGCGGAAAAACTAAAGCCCTCCGTCATGAGACAGAAACCTCCGCCCGATGTCCCGACCGCAGCCTTTTTACCGCAATAAGCGAATCCCAACGCCATCAGTATCACGGCTATCTCGCTCTCAGGATGTATAATTTTGAGCGACATATCCGAAGCGATCCCCGCAAGGAAATGCAATATCGGCGAAGTAGGCGTCATAGGGTACGATATATAGGCGTCAAGCCCGCCTTTTACGAGGCCGAGCGCGATCGCTTCGTTCCCGCTGATAACCGGCTGAGCGTCCCGTCCGAGCGGTTTTATCTTTGTCAGCTCGCAGGTGCCGTCATATCCTTTTCGGGCAACCTTTATATTAGTATCCGCGTCCCTGGAAAATTCCTTCCTGACGACTTCCTCTAACACGCCCCATGGCACGCCTATCGCTTTGCAGAGCGAGCCTATGGCGCACGTGTTGCGTGTGATCTCGGGGGCATTCTCTTCTTTCAGTACGCTCCCGTAGGAAAGAGCTATCGACAACTGTCCCTCGGGCAGGAAAGACGGCTTCACCGTATCTGAGTCATAGATTATGACCGCGCTCTCTTTCAACCTTATTTTATGAAGGTCTACTGTATCCTGGTTCAATGCGATCATGAAATCTATGTTGTCGCGATGCGCCGATACTTTCTTCTCCGACGCCCTTATAATGGAAAAAGTGTGGCCGCCTCTGATCAGCGAAGGATAGTCCCGGTATACATACATCCGGTAGCCCAGCCTGTTGATAATGCGCGCAATCACAAGGCTCGCCTTGTCTACGCCAAAACCGGCCTTACCGCCTATCAGGATAGAGAATTCATTCATTCGTCTTTTCTCTTATGCTATGGCTATAGCCGTAACAGGACATTCGTCCAGGGCCTTTTTGCACGTCTCTTCAGCCGCTTTAGGGACTACGGAACCTATCACTACAGCCTTGTCGTCTTCCATCTTGTAAACCTCGGGGCATGTGTTAACGCACAGCCCGCAACCGATACATACTTCCGGATCTATTTTTACTGTCATTTTTTGGCTTCTCCTCTCTTTAGTTATAAGCTTTAAGCTGTAAGCTTATAGCTTAAAGCTTACGACTTACAGCTTTACGAACTCGCTCTTAGGCGCGCCGCATTCGGGACAGACCCAACTGTCAGGCACCTTGTCGAAACTCGTTCCCGGCTGGACCCCGTTATCGGGATCTCCTTTCGCCGGATCGTAAATATAACCGCATACCGTGCATTTGTATTTGTCCATGTCAACTCTCCTTTTTTAGGATCACTACCTCTATCTTACCTTTTAATAGATCCCGGAACTTCTGGGCCTGCTTCGGCGAACCGTAATGCATCGGTACGGCGAATTTCGGTTTTATGATAAGCGCTGCCTCAGCCGCTTCCTCCGCGTTCATGACATACGTCCCGCCCACCGGAAGAAGCGCGACGTCGCACCTGTAACCATTCATCTCCGGTATGAGATCCGTGTCGCCGGCATGATAGACAGATACGCCGCCCATCGTCACAATATACCCTAACTTACCGCTGTCTTTCGGATGAAAAGGCTTGCCGATATTGTAACCTGTCACGGCCCTTATGGCAATATCCAAAACCGTAACCGTATCTCCGGCTGACATTGCCTTAACCTCTTTCAAGCTTGACGCCGCTGACTTCAGGTTCTTCACTACCTCGAAAGAGCCGAAGAGGCATGTACGAGGCGAAGATATCGCCATTATATCATTCCTGGAAAAATGGTCAAAATGCTCATGCGATACCAGTATGATATCGGCTATCTTGTCCTTTACGGCAGGCTTATACGGATCAAAATATATTGTTTTCGGCCCGTCCCACCTGAACCCGGAGTTCCCAAGCCAATGTATCTCTTTAAGCATAAATATTACTAAATTATTTCTTCTTGCCGCCTTTTTTAGGCTTTTTCGTTCCGCAAGATCCGCAGCTCATAATTTCACCCCTTTCCTATAGTCTGTTTCAATATCTCCCTGCAGAATGCAGGCAGGTCGTAAGGATTGCGCGATGTGATGAGGTTACCGTCAACGACCACTTCTTTATCTATAAATTGCGCGCCCGCGTTAATTACGTCGTCCTTTATCGCGGAAAAGCTTGTTGCCTTCCTGCCTTTCAATATCCCGGCGGACGCGAGCACCCATCCGCCGTGGCAGATCGAGGCGACTACCTTGCCCTTATTATACATATCCCTCACAAATCTGTTTACATCGTCATAGCGCCTCAATATGTCGGGGGCGTATCCACCCGGCACGACCACCGCCGCGAAATCATCGACTTTCGCTCTCTTTATTGAAAGCTCCTCTGCCGCAGGATATCCTTCTTTGCTCTTATATTCTTTCTTCGTGCCGGTTCCTACTAAAACGGTTTCCATGCCCGCTTCCCGCAGACGCAGGTAAGGATACCAGACTTCAAGGACCTGATACTGGTCTTCAACAAGCACGGCTGCCTTCATGATCGGTCTCCTCCTGTTAGAATAAGAGCGCTGCCTCTTTTGCCGAGGCCTGGGCTTCCTGTATCGCTTTCTTCTGTAGGTCAACGCCCATATCCATCGGCTGGGCATTGACGAAAGTTATATCGGTTATGCCTATAAATCCAAACGCGGTACGCAGATAAGGCTCCTGCAAATCATATCCCTTCATCGGGCTCGCCTGGCTATAATCTCCGCCGCGGCTCGTCACGACTACCATCTTCTTATCCTTGGCCAGCCCTTCCACGCCTTTATCTGTGTAGCGGAAAAGATACCTCGGCTGTAATATGATGTCGATATATTGTTTCAACGGATAAGGAATGCCGAAGTTCCACATCGGGGTGCTTACAAGATAATCGTCCGCTGAAAGAAAATCGTTTATATAACGCTCTATGTTTTTCCATGCGTCTTTCATGTTCTTATCTACTTCTTTGCCGCTAAGGAGCATGTATTTCCCGTACACCATCTTGACCACGAGAGGCTGCATATCTTCTTCAAAAACATTTACCTCAGCTATCGCGCAATCGGGATGCTCCTTCTTAAACGCCTCCAAGAAAACGCGGCTGACCTGAAGCGTCCGCGAGTCTCTACCGCGGGGAGAGGCTATAATGTGCAAGAGCTTATTCATATATTATACTTTCTTAAAACGGTGTTCATATTTATTGATTAATATATAATATGGCCGGAATATATATGAGTGCCTGATGTCCTATTTTATTGACTTTTTTCCACCCTGCTGTCTCCGGCCTTTATTATATCATAACATAAAAAAATAGGCAGTTTAATGTCATACCCAGGACTTTCTAGCGCAGCCCTCTTTGCAGTGCGCGACCGGCCTTAACATATAGTGTATCGTCACTCTCATTCAGATCACCCCTTTCTATTTTTTAACCGCGGTTTTCTCTCCAAATATATCCGCCAGATCCTCATCCGGCGTCTTTATCAGCTTCAAGTCGAATTTTTCCTGCAGCACTTTAAAGACATTCGGCGTAATGAAAGCCGGCGGGGTCGGGCCCACTCTTATACCTTTTATATCAAGGTAGAGCAGCGTAAGCAGGATCGCCACCGCTTTCTGCTCGAACCATGACAGCACAAAAGAGAGCGGCAGGTCATTGACCTTACAGTTAAAAGCCTTCGCAAGCGCTACCGCTATCTGGACAGCGGAATACGCGTTATTGCACTGCCCGATGTCGATAAGCCTTGGTATGCCGTCTATTGAACCGAAGTCCATCTTATTGAACCGGTATTTCCCGCAGGCAAGCGTAAGTATAACGCAGTCTTTAGGGACACTCTCGGCAAATTCCGTATAGTAATTTCTCCCGGGCTTCGCTCCGTCGCATCCGCCGATCAGGAAGAAGCGCCTGATCTTACCGGATTTAACAGCGGCGACTATCTTATCCGCCAGCCCTAATACGGCGGTATGGTGAAAACCGGTCCATATAGACTTGCCGGCTGCCTCGTGTAAAGGCGGCAATGACCTGGCTTTAGCTATGACTGCGGAAAAATCCCTTCCTTTTATATGTATCGCTCCGGGTATTCCCGTAATGCCGACGGTAAAGAGCCGGTCCAGATACGAATTTTGCGGAGGGATGAGGACGCAATTCGTCGTAGCAAGTATCGCCCCGCTGAAAGACGAGAACTCTTTCTTCTGCTCCTGCCAGGCCCCTCCGTAATTGCCTGCCAGATGTTTGAATTTTCTCAGCTCAGGATAACCGTGAGCAGGAAGCATCTCGCTATGCGTGTAGATGTTGACGCCTGTCCCTTCTGTCTGTTTTAAGAGTTCATAAAGGTCCAAAAGGTCGTGTCCTGTGACGAGTATTCCGGGCCCTTTCCTTGTCCCGGTCTTCACTTCGGCGGGAGAAGGCAGACCGAACCTCTGGGTATGCGCCTTATCGAGAAGTTCCATGACCTTTAAATTCATCTCCCCGCATTTTAACACCATATCGATGTGCTGAGAAAGATCGAAGCTTACGTTCGTTACGGTCTTGAATAAAGCTTCATGCATAAAGGCGTCGACCGATTCGTCTTTGGCGCCGAGTTCCCTGGCGTGATAAGCGTACGCCGCTATGCCTTTTAAACCGAAAAGCAGGATATCCTGGAGGCTCTGGATATCTTCATTCTTACCGCACATACCCACCTTTGAGCAGCCGGTTCCGCCGAAGGTCTGTTCACATTGATAACAGAACATAGTCATGCCCCTTTCTCTTTTTTGCCATCAGATTTCGATTTCATATACTTATCATATTTATCTTCCCCAACGCATTCTTTCGCGTATTTACACCAGTCCAGGCAGTTCTGTCCCTCTTTACGCCTCACCTTATTTTTGCAATTATCGCAAGTCCCTTCGGCCTCATCCGTCCATATTTCTACGTCCTTGCCGCAAAACGGGCAGGTGACATTTTCGGGCTGCGGATGTTTGAACTTTTGCGAACCGGGACATTCGAATATCATTTAAGCCTATCCCCCTTGATACCTATGACCACTGTTTTAAAAGGTATATCCTTGCCTGATCCCGCTATAGCTTCCTTTATTATAGGGACCATCCCAAAACAGCACGGGACTTCCATGTGCGCATAGGTTATCGACTTTATATTATTATTCTTAACTATCCGGCCTATCTTTTCTTTATACACCTCAGCGTCGTCCAGCTTAGGGCAACCCACAAGGAGGACCTTCCCCTTTAGTAACTCCTGATGGAAATCAGCGTACGCGAACGGGACGCAATCCGCGGCTATCAGGAGCTCCGCATTATTAAGGTAAGGAGCGGACGGCGGGATGAGATTTATCTGAACGGGCCAATTCCTAAGCCCGGATCGGAGTTTTGCGCCGGCGCCGCCCTTATCCTCCCTCTTCCCATCTTTTCCGAGATCGATTATTTTAGAACCAGGGCAGGGGCCTGCGCCGTGCCCATGGTGATGAGAAGCATCTTCAATAGGAATATTTATCCTCTTCTCCTTCAAGAATTCCATCGCCTCTTTTAGATATCCCGATTCGCCGTGCTCCTTCAGGTGCTCAAGATGCGCTTTTATTACGTTCTTACCCTGATTTACGATATTCTTCATGACCTTTCTCTCGTCATACTTCTCAGCCTCCCGCTCCTCGATCGTTATCGCCCCTTGCGGGCAATGGCCTATGCACGCGCCGAGCCCGTCGCAAAAGAGATCGCTTATGAGGCGCGCCTTCCCGTCTATGATCTGGAGGGCGCCTTCCGGGCAGTTCGGTATGCAAAGGGCACATCCGCTACACTTACCCTCGTCTATCTTGATCATCTTTCTCTTAGCCATAATGCCCTCCCTTACCGTATGAGGCTCCCTATCGTTATGCTTTCCAGTTCGGCGGTAACATAGCGCTCGATCCCGTCTATCTTGCTCTTCAAGGCGCATCTCTTTCTCCTGGGGCACAAGCTCTTCATGAACAGACACTCGTTCAGCTTAAGCGGACCCTGAAATACATGTATGATCTCTGTCAAAGATATCCTCTCAGCCGGCCTTGCCAATTTAAAACCTCCTCCTATCCCTCTCTGAGAAACTACAACGCCCGCCCTGCTTAAGGCCTGAAGTATCTTTCTTAAGAACGGCGTCGGTATCTTCAGGGCCCTGATCATTTCCGCGGTGGAGACGATTTCACCGTTTTTCCCGGCTATGAATATTACGGCTCTCACGGCGTAATCGGTATTCCTCGTTAACAGCTTCACTTCTCCCCCGCTATTTTGATTATTAAAATGATACCATCTTAGTATCATTTTGTCAATTAAAAAATCGCCCTTTTTATTGGGCGATTTTTTAATTGATCCCGAGGCCGGAAGCCGAGGGGTCTCAGCATATTTTTCTACAAACCTTTCTTGATCATGTACTCGATCAGGTCGACAACCCTCATCGAATATCCCCATTCGTTGTCGTACCAGGCTATGACCTTGGCGAAGTTCCCGCCGATAACTTTCGTCATCTTTGAATCGAACGTCGCGGACGCCGGGTAGTGGTTGAAATCTACCGATACCACATCTTCATCAGTATACTCAAGGAAGCCTTTCATCCTGCCTTCAGACATGGCCTTCATGGCATTATTTATCTCTTCGGCCGTCGCCGCTTTCTTCAGCATGCACGTCAGGTCGACTACCGATACGTTAGCTACTGGGACTCTCATGGCAAACCCGTCAAGCTTCCCCTTAAGTTCCGGGATGACGAGCCCTATCGCCCTTGCCGCTCCGGTAGAGGTCGGTATCATGGAAAGCGCCGCCGCCCTGGCCCTGCGCGGATCTGAATGAGGCAGGTCCTGGAGACGCTGGTCGTTCGTATAGGCATGCACCGTCGTCATGAGCCCCTTCTCGATCCCCCAATTATCATTAATGACCTTCGCCACGGGACCCAGGCAGTTCGTCGTGCACGACGCGTTGGAAATGACCGAGTGGTTCTTGGGATCATACTTATCCTCATTGACGCCCATCACGATAGTTATGTCTTCCCCTTCTGCCGGAGCGGATATGATGACCTTCTTTGCCCCGCCTTTGGTTATATGGTTTACGGCTCCTTTTACCTCTTTACCCTTCTTATTAACGCCGTCGTTCTTTATGGTGAAGAGGCCTGTGGATTCCACTACTATATCTACGCCGAGAGCCTTCCATGGTAATTCACCGGGATCTCTCTTCGCGAGGACCTTTATCTCTTTACCATTGACCACTATGGAATCAGCGCCTGCCTTCACGTTGCCGCCCGGAAAACGGCCGTGCACAGAATCGTACTTTAACAGGTGCGCCAGCGTCTTCGCGTCGGTTATGTCATTGACGGCAACAAGTTCCATCGACCTGGAGTTCCTCTCTAAGATCGCCCGTCCCACCATCCTGCCTATCCTTCCGAAACCATTGATACCTACCTTTACTGCCATTTTTGCTACCCTCCGATTTGTTATTGTTTTACTCTGACAAATCGTCCCGTGATTTGCCATCATCTCACATGAAGCAAATCATCCCGAGACGCTGTATTCTTACTCATACGACGAGGGAATACATATAATAAAACCTTTACTATTTCATGCGGCGAGGGGCTGCCTCATAGTCAAATACTTACCCCTATTCTACCTGTTCCCGCGTAAAAACACAAGAAAATCGCTTGGATTGACCACTCCGAGTATGTTCCCGGTCTCGTCCTTTACTATAATAAGCTCCCCTTTTCGCGCCTCGACCTTTTGCAGGGCCGATTTAAGGGATGTCTGGGGGCTCACCGTTATGAACCGCCTCTGCATCACTTTGGTCACCGAAGAGTCCAGGTCCTTTACGAAAGCCTCCGGTATCTTGAACACGACCTCCTTATCGATGCTCTTCAACTTCTCCCTGATAAAATCGTAAAGCTTTGATATCAGTATCCTTTTATAACTTATCGCAATCGGGGTGAACGGCTTGCCTTCTATAAAATTAAGATGGGTCTCGAAGCTCGATTGGCCTGCCTCCTGGTCCACCGATAGAAGATATCTCAAAGAACTGTCCGGTATCTCATCTACTCTATCCTCCGGGATAGCCGCAAGATAGGACAACTCGCACGCATCCTCTTCATCGAGGTCCAGGAAAGGGTATTTGTCTTTTATATATTCGGAGAGTTCTCCATCCTGGTCCCTGAAGACAGGGACGTATTTTTCAAGCGTATCGATCGCGTCGGCCAGAAAGACGCCCAGGGCCACGTCTACATTATATAGAAGGCCGCTGACCACCATGGCCGCGTCGTCGGATTGGCCCGGCCCTACATGGTGGCGTATATATAAATACCTTATATATTTCTGCTTCGAATGTCTTTCCTTGGTATCGTCCACTATAAGGCCGCAGGACTTGTAGTGGCTTATCCTGTCCCCCTGCTCCTGGTGGGCGAGCATCTCGCCGTCAAGACACATCTCTTCCATGTATTTAGTATTGACAAGGTAACACTTCCCGTATCCTATGTTAATACCGTAGATCTCCTGAGTCTTCCTCCTGATATCCGGATCGTCTCTCAATCCTCCCAGGTACAACCCTTTAAGTATGTCATGGTAATTGACGGTCCGCTCTTTAAATATCGGCATCCCAAGGAGAGGTTTGCCGTTCTTGGTGACGAGCCTGTCCCTCGGGTCGTCCGCAAGCGCGCTATCGACAAACTCTACTATCTCGTCGATAAGCTCCTGTCTCTTAGCCTTAACCACTCTGGGAGACCTCCCGAGCGCGCTTACTATATCATCGATGGTAGTATTGACATAGAAACGCTTATTGAAGCTGCCCGCCCCGTTATGGGCGCGGCCCTCTATCGACTGCATCATGATGAGATCCTCGACCCGCGGAATGACGCACAGCCTCTCCGAAGTCTTCAGATTATGGAAATCCTGCTGTATCAGCTCTCTTGGCGCTATCTTCTTTGGCATGGAACCTTCCAGTTAACATGGTGTGCATCCGCCGAAGCATACCTTCCGCGAAAAACATCTTCGGCGAAGGCGGATAGACTAAAAATTATATCACATGCGTATTCTTATTTAAAGATTTATTACTCAGCTTCAACCTAAGCCTAGTTATTCGAGCACTGAAAATATTTCCCCAACGCTTTATCTACGGGGCCGGTCTTTGTTCAGTCGAAAAACGGGAGCCTGCGGCAACTCGGCCGGCGTCCCGCCTTTGGCGGGACGATGATCCGGCCTCGAACAGCCTTGGCTCTTTTAATATCAAAAAGTTCTTATATATAACCGTTTTTCTCCATCACAAAGACCTAATATTATTCCCGCCCTCTGCCATACTCTGGCGGGATCCCGCCCCGTATTAGACTCTAGGCGGGACAATGTGCTCATCATAACGTCGGCTTAGGTTTTATCTGTTCCGCCAGTAAAATTTCTTCGCTATCTTAAGCGACGAATCTCGTAAACGCTTCTATATGGAAAATTTACGGGTGATGCTCCTTCCAGACTTTTTCGCTATCAGGGCGAAGTTTGGGATGGGGTATTTAAGATACCCGCATAGAATATACCGATATATAATGACTTCAGTGTCAAGTTAGACCGTTATCTACCCCTTTGGGTATAGAGAAATAGTCTGATTGTAAACCCCAAACGAGCCCTTATAAGAAAAAGTCGAAGGAGCAGCAGGACCCGTAAATTTTAATACCATGCCGGACTGGGGTGAACGAAAAATTTACTTGCCCAACACATACCTGACCGGGATGCGGTGGCCGCGGAAGAAGGAATCGCTGTCGAGGACCTTCTTACCCTCGAGCTGGAGATATTTCACGGCAATACAGCCCGAACCTGCGCGCACGATAACGCCCCGGCCCTTTGCTATCTCCAGCACCTCGCCATGCTCAGCGTCTTTCACGGCAACAGCGTTATCCGGGACCTCTGTCTGCAACACCTTCAGGATCTTCCCTTCATAATAAGTATATGCGCCGGGCCACGGGATCAGCCCGCGGACCTTATTATGGATCTTTTCGGGGGGCTCTTTCCAGTCTATGAGGCCGTCCTCTTTCTTCAGCTTGGGCGCATACGTCGCCGCGGCACCGTCCTGATTTTCAAACTTTAACCCTTTGCCCGATTCGATCGCGTCTATAGTCTCTATCAATACCTTTGCGCCGAGTCCGGCCAGCTTCTCGTTTAAAGTAATATTGGTGTCTTGATCCTCTATCGGTATTTCCCTCTTGGTTATTATATCCCCTTCGTCCATCTTTTCGTTTATCCTGATTATTGTAACGCCGCTGGACTTTTCTCCGCTTATCACGGCCCAGTTCGTCGGAGCCGCTCCCCTGTATTTGGGCAAGAGCGAGCCATGAAGATTAATAGAATAAAATTTCGGCACGGCAAGCACATTTTTTTTCAATATCTGCCCGAAAGATATCACAACGAAGAGATCGGCATCCAGTTCCCTTAAATAGTTTACCGACTCCTCACAGGAAACGTCTTTCGGCTGGAATACCGGGATCTCTTTTGTCAACGCAAGCACCTTTGTAGGCGGCGGCGAGACAAAAAGATTCCTTCCCTTTTTCTTGTCCGTCTGTGTTATAACCGCCAGCACCTTGTGGCGCGACCCGATAAGCGCATGCAGCGAAGGCATCGCAAATTCTGACGTTCCGAAAAATACTATCTTCATCCAACTATCTCCTTATATAAGGAAATTTTTGTAGCTCCTGCACTCTAACCTAAGCCTCGTTATTCGAGCACTGAAAATATTTCCCCAACACTCTAGCTACAGGGCCGGTCTTTGTTCAGTCGAAAAACGGGAGCCTGCGTCAACTCGGCCGGCGTCCCGCCTTCGGCGGGACGATGATCCGGCCTCGAACAGCCTTGGCTCTTTTAATATGCAAAAATGCGTATATATAACCGTTTTTCTCCATCACAAAGACCTAATATTTTCAATGTGCTCATCATAACG
>Ga0265297_10005759_pt1 | contig 18522 bp, 14 predicted proteins | sample Munlanlwell13791_FD_192502 | JGI IMG/M metagenome (GOLD analysis project Ga0265297, IMG submission 192502) | Leachate microbial communities from a municipal landfill in Southern Ontario, Canada - Leachate well 137-91 | ecosystem: Engineered > Solid waste > Landfill > Unclassified | place...
ATTTAGACAGGCAAAAGAGAAGGCTCCATGTATTGTTTTTATTGATGAGATAGATGCTGTTGGACGTGCAAGAAGTAAAAATGGAGGATTTTCTTCAAATGACGAGAGAGAAAATACGTTGAATCAGCTTCTTACGGAAATGGATGGTTTTGGCTCAAATTCAGGTGTCATTATTCTTGCTGCAACAAACAGGGCGGATATATTGGACAAGGCCTTGATGCGTGCAGGTCGTTTTGACAGACAGATTCATGTTGATTTGCCTGAGTTAAAAGAGCGACTTGAAATTTTTAAAGTTCACTTGCGTGCTCTTAAACTTATTGAGGGATTCAATATTGAATTTTTGGCAAAGCAGACTCCTGGTTTTTCCGGAGCAGATATAGCAAATGTATGTAATGAAGCTGCATTGATTGCCGCAAGAAAAGATAAACCTAGTATTGAAAAACAGGATTTTCTTGATGCTATTGACAGAATCATTGGTGGGCTGGAGCGAAAGAGTAAGATTATTTCTCCTGATGAGAAAAAAACTATAGCTCATCATGAGGCAGGTCATGCTACTGTAAGTTGGCTTTTGCCTAATGCTAATCCTCTTTTGAAGGTTACAATTATTCCTAGGGGGCAATCTCTTGGGGCTGCGTGGTATTTACCTGAAGAACGTCAACTAACTAATACGGATCAGATGATGGATGAGATGGCTGCTACAATTGGCGGTCGCGTTGCAGAGGAAATTGTAAATGGTAAGATATCAACAGGAGCTTTGAGTGATTTGGAAAAACTCACCAAACAGGCTTATGCTATGGTTACTTATTTTGGAATGAGTGAGGAAGTTGGTAACATATCGTTTTATGATTCTTCAGGAAGGTCAGAACTTACTTTATCAAAGCCTTATAGTGAAAAAACTGCTGAATTAATAGATTCAGAGGTTAAAAAGATTATTGACAAGGCTCATAAGATGGCAATGAATGTTCTTAAGGATAATAGAGTTGGGTTTGAAACATTGGCTAAAATGTTGCTTGAGAGGGAAGTTATTTTTTCCGAAGATTTAGAACGTATTTTTGGCCCGAGAAAAGGTAAAAACCCTAATAACATAATTGAGGAAGCGATTAAATAATATATCATAAATGGGGACTTTAGTCAAAAGATGCTTTAGTGGTTTAGTCTTTTTAGTAGCTATGGTAGGATGCTCTATGTTTCCGTATACGTTTGCTGTAGCTATTGTATTTTCTATATCGGTTATGATGTTGGAGTATTTCAATATAACTATGGAAAAAGGTTTTTTTGCTGAAAAAATAATTTCAATTATAACGGCTGTCTCCTTATTTATTCTTCTATTTTTATTTTTGGGATATGGGTTGGATTCTAAGTATTTACTGTTAGCTTTTCTTCCTCTTATAATAAATTTTATATTACTGATGTTCAGGAAAAATGCACAAGAGGAGCATATCAAATCTTCCGGTTTGTTTTTTCCGTTAATATATATTGCACTGCCAATTGCCACATCAAACTTTCTGGTATTTGATGGCAACGGAAATTATTCTGCAAAAATATTTCTTAGCATATTTATCCTGATTTGGATGAATGACATAGGGGCATATATTTTTGGAATGGCTTTTGGACAAAAAGAGGGAAGAAAGAGATTATTTCCTTCTCTGTCCCCCAAAAAGTCTTGGGCTGGAGTTATTGGAGGTGTATTATTGGCTATAATATCTGCAATAATAATGTATATCTTAGGATGGATGAAATTTAGTATGTTACATTGTCTTGCAATTACTCTTATTGTTGTCGTTTTTAGCACGTTCGGGGATTTGTTCGAATCACTTATAAAAAGAAACTGCGGAGTTAAGGATGCTGGAAATATTATGCCCGGGCACGGTGGATTGCTGGATAGATTTGACGGGGCACTCTTTGTTATTCCCGTTGTAGTCATTTATTTGAAAATATTTTTACTTATATAAATATAAAATTAATGAAAATTCACAAAGAAGGATATACGATTATTGCAGTAAATTTTTTGATTTGTGCTGTCATAGCTGCATTGTTTTATATATTCTGTGATTCAATGGTAATTAAACATATTATTGGCGCAATATGTTTGTTTCAGGCTGTTTTTATGTTCACCTTTTTTAGAGTTCCTAAAAGAAATAATAAAATTGATGATATGCTTGTGATTTCCCCTGGCGATGGTAAGGTGATTAATATCAAGGAGGTTGAGGAAAATGAATTTTTCAAAGGGAAATGTATTCAGATATCTGTTTTTTTGACCTTTTTTGATGTTCATATAACTTGGTTCCCGGTTGGCGGAAATGTAACTTACTATAAATATCATCCAGGTAAATACATTTTTGCATGGCATCCGAAGTCTTCCCAGAAAAATGAACGTACTACTATAGGGATGAAGACAACTTCGGGACATGATATTATGTTCAGACAAATTGCGGGTATTGTTGCAAGACGAGTTGTTTGTTATGCTAAGGAAGGAAAAACTTTTTCACAGACTCAGGAGGCCGGATTTATCAAATTCGGTTCAAGACTTGATGTGTTTCTTCCTATAGGAACAGAAATTATCGTCAAAAAAGGGGAAAAAGTCAGAGGTCAGGAATCTGTTTTGGCAAAGTTTAAAGGTTAAACGCCAAATGCGTAGAATGTAAATCCCATAATCAGCCCCACCAACACATTTATTAATTTAGCTTTAAGAAAACTTTTTTTGCTTTCTGCAAGAAGAGGTAGAGTTGTGTGACCGTCTTGAGATATAGAACTGGCAAGCAATACTGAGAAAGGAATATATCCTCCGGCAAAAAGGGTGATGAAAATCATATGTGGGCCTGACTCAGGTACTATCCCAATTAATACGGCTAAAACTATCATAAACGGTATATTAGATTTAGTCCAGGCTTCTATATCAAAGTAATGCAAACCTATCTGGATTATAAGCAAAGCTCCGAATGTCCAACAGAAGATTGATAATAAATGTTTTTTGATGACATGTTTCCAAAGATGTTCTTTAATGAAATGTTTACTTGAGGTAGCTACAAAATACAGGGTAAATATACTTAATATGGCGAAGATGAGATTTAACCAGTATTCATTCAGAATATTGAAGTTTCCCATATGCCCATTCTCATGTGCGTTAACATATGCTCCAGCATTTTCTGTAACATGACCTGCGTGTTCGTGTTCCAGTAACCCGAAAGCGAGAGCCACAATGAATGCAGTCACGCCTATAAGTAGTATGATTCTTTCTTTACCTGGATTGAGCAAATTTTTAAAAGAAGATTTAGTCTTGTTTACGGAATCATAGCTGCTATCTGATAAATTTTCGTTTGTGTGAATTTCAAAATTTTTATCACATAAAAATTTTGATTTATGTTTTTTAGGAGAGATATCACTTATTTCTTTTTTTGAAAAACGGTTTACAACTAACCCTGTAATGACTGCAATGACAAATAATATTGCAAACAGAATAATAGCATCTTTTGGAATCATTGCCAGAAGAACGAATGCTTCATCACCTGAAGATGCAATCATCATTGCAATCAATGCACCAAAACTTATAAGTCTGTGAGTATATAAAGAGACTGCAGCAAAACCTCCGATGCATCCCGGTATTATACCTAAACACGAGCCTAATATAACCTGTTTTGTTTTAGACTCTTGTAACTTTTCAAACCATTTCCCATGAGATTGGACGTTTATATACTCAATCATCAACATCATAACAATCACCAGTCCAGTGATGAGAACACTGTTTCTGAGCGCATCAAAAAATAGATCCCAACTCATTTATTTTTAATTAAAATTTATTATATGTATGTAATTTGGCAGATTCATGCCTTTTATTTAGATAACTTATATTTATCTATAAGTTCAGAAGCGGCAGTAAACGATTCCAATTTGCCGGTCAACACGGCATCTTCATATTTCGGTAAAAGATCGTCTATCATTTTGTTTTCATAAAACATATTTTTCAGCGATTCATTTATACTTTCATACATCCAGAATTGAGCTTGCTCTCTTCTCCTTTTCTCATAGTAACCATTTTTCCTAACAAGAGAAAAGTATTCCTTTATTTTTACGAGAATTTCAGGCAAACCTTCTTTTGTTACTGCAGAAGAAGTTACTGCTGTAGGAATCCATCCTGATTCAGTTGGTGGAAATAGATGTAATGCATTGGAGTACAAAGCCTTTGCCATTGTTGCTTTGTTTACATTTGTTCCATCTGCTTTGGTTATTGCAATAAGATCGGACATTTCCATTATTCCTCTTTTTATTCCTTGAAGTTCATCTCCAGCACCTGAAAGCATAAGAAGAAGGAAAAAGTCGCTCATCGAATGTACTGCAGTTTCAGATTGACCCACTCCTACTGTTTCAATGAAAATAACATCAAATCCTGCTGCCTCACATAGAAGAATTGTTTCTCTGGTTTTTCTGGCTACTCCTCCTAATGATCCTGTAGTTGGGCTGGGACGTATAAAGGCATTAGGGTCATTGCATAGCGTTTCCATTCTGGTTTTATCGCCAAGAATACTTCCTTTGCTCCTTTCAGAGCTAGGATCGATTGCAAGAACCGCAAGTTTATGTCCTGTTGATGTCAATAGTGAACCAAATGATTCAATAAACGTGCTTTTCCCTGCACCAGGTACTCCTGTAATCCCTATTCTCATGGATTTAAGGGCCAATGCCGATTCTTGGCACTTTTGTATTATTTTTTGAGCGATGGCCCTGTGTGCAGGAAGGGAACTTTCTACTAATGTTATTGCTTGACTCAAGATTGTAGTATCTCCAGCCAAGATGCCATTCATGTATTCGTCGAAAGATAAAGCAGAGTTTTTATTGTTGAAGAAAGTTTTTACATACGGGTTTATTATAGGGGGTTGCTCTACTCCTTCATTAACAACAAGTGCACTTTCGTCGTTATTATATTCTTCAAAAAAATCTCCTTTTGGTTTTATGTCCATGTTATTTTATTACGTTTCCTGTTATAAAAAGATTTACCATTGGTCTTGAAGGTGAATTAGTGATAAGAGTGAGAATGTTTATAACTTCTCCTTCGTAAGTTTTTGTGTCGAACTTTATCTTTATATTAACCAGTCCACCGGCTTTTACCTTTATTGGCATAGGATTAAGGATGGTAACTCCACCTTGTTCACTCTCAATTTTATGTATAATAAGCTCGCTTTTTCCTTTGTTTTTCATAACAAAGGTGTGTTCCATAATTTTTCCTTGTTTTACCTCGTTGAATTCATAATAACTGGTTTCAAAAAAAGGTGAGGGAGCGATATTAAGTTGCTCTTTAGTTATTGATTTAAAGTTATCTTTAATGACACCTTTTACGCTAATCTTTTCTTCATATTTCTTTCCGTTCAATATGAATTTGGCATAGTAATCTGTCTTTCCCCATTTAGCTTTTCCAAAAGCTGTGTTTATGGAGTATGTCATTATTGCCGTGCTTCTTGCAGGAATAGGGTTGGGGGATATAGTGACTGACAAACCATCACTTTTCTCCGATATTGAGACTTTAACGGGATTGTTGGACAGATTGGCTATATCTGCATTGTCAGATTTTGAACGACCCTGATCAATATATCCGATTGTATAATTGGTCTTTCTGAGTCCGAGCTCTCCTATTCTTATTGTGTAAAGTTCATTGATATTTTTTTTCTTTTCATGTACGATACCCCTTATTCTAAGAACTATAGGTCTGTTAAGACCGGAAATGTAGACTGTAAGAGTCTTGTCAAATGGGAAAGGACCCTGGTCGTTTTGAAAAACTACCTTTATTTTTCCTTTTTGGGAGGGCAAAACAGGTTCTTTAGTCCATTCAGGAGAAGTACATCCGCATGAAGATATAACATTATGTATGGCAATTGGTTTATCGCTGATGTTTTTTAATGTAAAAGTGCATTCAACGGGACCCGTCGATTCAAGAATGTCTCCGAAATTGTGTATTGTCTTATCAAATTGTACAATGTTCTGGTCTTGAGCGTTTGATTGCTTATCCTGAGCATATGAGACAAAAAAAAGAATATTTAAAATAAATACAAGTGTAACAGCAACAAATCTTTTCATTTTTATTTATTTTTGGCAAAGATATAACTTTACTTGATTACTTTTGTTTAAATTAGTGCATAAATCGAACCAAGACATACCATAACGATTTATAAAACATTCCTTAATACATTATAAATTTAATTTAAAAAAATGAAACAGTTAATGAAATGCAGTTTTTTTGCAGCGTTGTTGTTGCTGATTGTTGCTTCATGCAGTCAGTATAAGTACGAGACTGTACCTAACGATCCACTTAAAGCTAGAATATATACTTTGGACAACGGTTTGAAAGTATATATGACTGTAAATAAGGCTGAACCAAGGATTCAAACCTATGTTGCAGTAAAAGTGGGAGGTAAAAACGATCCTTCAGAAACCACAGGACTTGCCCATTATTTTGAACATCTTATGTTCAAAGGAACTGAGCAGTTTGGTACTCAAAACTATGAATTGGAAAAGCCACTTCTGGATCAGATAGAGGCTCAATTTGAAATCTATCGTAAAACGACTGATGAAACTCAGAGAAAAGCAATTTATAAGGTCATTGACTCACTCTCTTATGAGGCTTCAAAGTATTCTATTCCAAATGAATATGATAAATTGATGGCTGCTATTGGTGCTTCAGGTACAAATGCGTATACAAGTTATGACCAGACAGTATTTGTTGAAGACATACCTTCAAATCAAATTGATAATTGGGCAAAGATTCAGGCAGACAGGTTTGCTCACAATGTAATAAGAGGCTTTCACACGGAGCTTGAGACTGTTTATGAAGAAAAAAATATGTCATTGACACAAGACAGCAGGAAGCTTTTTGAAAGTTTGCTATCTGCTTTGTTTAAAAATCACCCTTACGGGACACAGACTGTTTTAGGAACTCAGGAGAATCTTAAAAATCCGTCTATAACCAATATCAAAAATTACTATAAAGAGTGGTATGTCCCTAATAATATTGCAATTTGCCTGTCAGGTGATTTTAATCCGGATGATATGATTAAGACTATCGATAAATATTTTGGTACTATGGAACCTAATAAGAATCTCAAGAAGATGGACTTCAAAGCAGAAGAGCCTATCAAAGAGCCTATTATTAAAGAAGTTATGGGATTGGAAGCACCTATGATGGTTCTTGCATGGAGATTGCCTAGTTATAACAATGAAAAGTCAAGAACTCTGGAACTTATGTCTAGTATTCTTAATAATGGTAAAGCAGGTTTGATAGATTTGAATATAAATCAGCAGCAAAAAACTTTAGGTTGCTATGCAGGAGTACAATCTTTTGCCGATTACTCTGTATTTTTGGTTCAGGGACGCCCAAAACAAGGACAAACTTTGGAAGAAGTAAAGGATATAATATTTGAACAGCTTAAAAAACTTAAGTCAGGTGATTTTGATGATGAATTGCTTACTGCTACGGTTAATAATTATAAATACAATTTGATGAAATATATGGAGAATAATGATTCAAGAGCCGATATGTTTGTTGAATCATTTATTTATGATATTCCATGGGCAAAAGAGGTTTCTCAAATAGAAGATTTATCCAAAATAACTAAAGAAGAAATAGTTGCTTGTGCAAATGAATTTATTGGAGATAGCAATTATGTTTTTGTTAAAAAGCTTCAGGGCAAGGATCCTAACGAAATAAAGATGTCGAAACCTGATATTACTCCTATTTGTACTAACAGGGATACTTCAAGTGCTTTTCTTCATGAAATACAAGCATCTGTAGTTGAGCCAATTGAACCTGTATTTCTTGATTTCACAAAGGATATGAGTAAGCTTACTGCTAAGAGTAACATTCCTGTTCTTTATAAGCAGAATGTCACAAATGACCTGTTCGAATTAGAATATGTATTTGATTTTGGAAATAATGAAGATAAAGCATTAAGTACTGCTTTCAGATATGTAAATTATTTGGGGACAAGCACTAAAAGTGCGGCCGAAATTAAACAAGAGTTTTACAAACTTGCTTGTAATTTTTCTCTAGAAAGTACAGCTGAAAGATGTTATGTCTCTCTTTCGGGCTTGTCTGAAAATATGGTTCCAGCTATAGAATTGTTCGAGAGTTTGTTGGCTGATGCTCAACCTGATTCAAATGTTTTAACAATGATGAAACAGAACACTTTGAAGCAACGTGCCGACAGTAAATTAAATCAACGTGCCAATTTCTCCATGTTGACTCAATACGGCATATGGGGTGCAAACAACCCTGCAACCAATATTCTATCAGAAAAAGAGCTTCAATCAATTTCTGATGCCGAATTATTGTCGAAAGTACATTATATGAATAATATAGAACATATGATTTTTTATTATGGTCCTCAAAGCGAAACTGAATTTATTGAGACTATTAATAATGCACACAATGTCCCTGCTCAATTGGTTAAGATAGAAAAAAATAAAGCATTTGTTCAGAATAAAACTCAAGAAAACAGTGTATTAATTGCTCCATACGATGCAAAACAGATTTATCTCTCTGCTATTTCTAACAGAGGAGAAAAATATGATGTGTCAATTGTTCCTATTGAGACCATGTATAATGAATATTTTGGAGGAGGTATGAATTCAATAGTATTCCAGGAAATGAGAGAAGCCAGAGGTTTAGCTTATTCTGCCGGAGCATCTTTGATTCAGCCGTCTGATCTTGAAAAGAACTACATATTCAGAACAATGATTGCTACACAGAATGATAAAATGATGGATGCGCTGACTGCATTTGATGAGATTATCAATGATATGCCTGAATCTGAAACAGCGTTCAACATTACTAAAGAATCCCTATTATCAAGATTACGTACACAAAGAGTTCTTAAGAGTGATGTTTTGTGGGAATATTATTCTATGCAGAAGTTAGGTCTGGATTATGATATAAACAAAGTTGTATTTGATGAAGTTCAGAACATTACTCTTAGTGATGTTGTAAAATTTCAAAAGGAATGGATAAAGAATAGAAGTTATACTATCTGCATTTTAGGTGATGAAAATGATCTTGATATGAAATCGCTTAAAAAATATGGTCCAATAAAGAAGGTTTCTACATCTGAAATTTTTGGTTACTAACTTTAAAAGGTATTATATTTGCAGAATATTTGATTACTAATTATAAAAGTTTATAACAATGGCTTACAAAATTACTGAAGATTGCGCCGCATGCGGTACTTGTATTGATGAATGTCCTGTTGGAGCTATCTCTGCGGGTGATATTTATAAAATAGATCCTGAAGTATGCGCTGATTGTGGCACTTGTGCTGACGCTTGTCCTATGGGCGCAATCGTACAAGCATAACTTGTACAAAGTCAATAAAGAAGAAAAGGCTGCCAAATAGGCAGCCTTTTCTATTGTCTATAGTTTTCTGTCAAGATAACTCGAATAATCAGTTTTGGCCTTTTCATAATCAGATTTAAACAATGGTGATGAGATAAGAAAATCTGCTGTTGATCTGTTACAGGCGGTAGGGATGTTATAAAGACTTGATATGCGAAGAAGCGCCTTTACATCTACATCGTGAGGCTGTGGTTGCATGGGATCCCAAAGGAAAATTATCATATCAATCTTTTCTTCAGCAATAAGAGATCCAAGCTGTTGATCTCCCCCAAGTGGTCCGGATTTTAGTTTTGTTATATCAAGATCAACGTTTTTATCTTTATTTTCCGATAGAGTTTCTTCAACCAGACGTCCTGTAGTACCAGTACATACGAGTTTATATTTGCTTAATGTTCCTTTATTGTATTTTACCCATTCGATGAGGTCTTTTTTTCTGTTGTCATGTGCGACAAGTGCAATTGTTTTTATTTTCATATTATTGTATTGTTTTTATTCCCCTTATTATGTGTCTTTTTGTTCCTACCCCCTGTAAGCGGGTAATTATAAATCCTGATGCTCTCAGTGCTCGTTTTACATCTCCCTTTGATGAATAAGTTGTAAGTATCGATTCATTGTGAAGGTGCTTTGCTATTTTGTTGAATATTTCCTGACTCCACAACTCGGGTTGGGAATTTGGTGAAAATGCATCAAAAAATACTATATCGAAAATCCGAGAAGGTTCAAAATCAACTATGTTTTCTTTTCTTTTCATAAGATTAAAACTTATGCCAATTTTTGTCATTACTCCCCACTCGGATTTATGGATAGTTTTAAAAATTTCTGAAACAGCTTCTTTCTTATTATTATTTTTCAGGTTTGTTAAACTGAGCTTTTCCGGGTAATTAAGTCTGCTCCATTCCTCTTCTTCTAATGGGTACAATTCGACGGTTTCATAGTATATTGGACATTTTGTCAGTAAGGGATTATTATGCTGCTCAATAATGGTCAAAAGTGTATTTAAACCTGTCCCAAAGCCTATTTCTAGAATGTTTATACTATCTTCTTTATTGGCACAATGTTCTATAAAATAATTAAGTCCGCAGTGTATATAAACATGGCGGGATTCTTGTACGGCTCCATCAATAGAGTGATAAGTTTCACCGAAATCCTTGGATTGTATGGTTGAAGTGCCGTCGGAACACAATATCAATGTCCGTTTCATTCTGTAAAATTAAAGATTATTTTCATTTTTTATTATATTTGTACCCATTAACTAAGAATAATTATGGCTTTTTCAAGTACTCTTAAGAAAATGTTTGGTTCTAAGGCTGATAGGGATCTAAAACAGCTAACACCAATTCTTAACTCAATTTTAGCTTCTTATGAACGTATTGATAAGCTCTCAGATGATGATTTGAGAGCTGAAACATATAAAATTAAAGAAACAATTGCTTCATATATTGCAGATGATGAAGCTAAAATTCAAACAATTAAAGAACAACTCGAGGATGTAGAGATTAATGTTTCACAAAAAGAAATATTGGCTACGCAGTTGGATAATATCAAAAAAAATATTGATACTAAAATAGAAGAGGTTCTTGATAAGGTATTACCTGATGCTTTTGCTGTTATGAAATCAACAGCGAGGCGTTTTAATGATAATCCTATTATCAAAGTCAAGGCGACACAGTTTGATAGGGATTTAAGTACCACAAAAGACTTTGTATCTGTTGATGGAGATTATGCATATTGGAAGAACAGTTGGATGGCCGGAGGGAATATCATCAAGTGGGATATGGTTCATTATGATGTTCAGCTTATTGGCGGTGTAGTATTGCATCAGGGAAAAATTGCAGAAATGGCAACAGGTGAAGGTAAAACCCTTGTAGCTACACTCCCGGTATTTTTGAATGCACTTTCAGGTAAAGGGGTTCATGTTGTGACAGTCAACGACTATTTGTCAAAACGTGACTCTGAATGGATGGGTCCTTTGTATCAATTCCATGGTTTGAGTGTTGATTGTATTGATAAACATCAGCCAAACTCAGAACCTCGTAAAAATGCCTACAAATCAGATATTACATTTGGTACTAATAATGAATTTGGCTTTGATTATTTGAGAGATAACATGGCAATCACTGCTGAAGATCTTGTTCAAAGAAAACATCATTATTCAATTGTGGATGAGGTTGACTCTGTTTTGATTGATGATGCTCGTACTCCTTTGATTATTTCCGGTCCGGTACAGAAGAGCGGTGATCAGACATTTATTGAGTACAAACCTTACGTTGAGCGTTTGTACACGGCACAGAGACTAATTGTAAATCAGACTCTAAGTGAAGCAAAAAAACTTATTGCCGCCGGTGAGATTAAGGATAAAGGTGATTTATTGCTTTTAAGAGCGAATAAAGGGTTGCCTAAATATTCTCCACTTTTAAAATACCTGAGTGAGCCCGGCATTAAACAGATATTGCAGGATGTTCAGAGTAGGGTTATTAAAGCTTCTTTCACGGAAAAGGATATTGAGCAAAAGATTGTTACAAATGATTTATATTTTGTGATTGATGAACAGCAAAGGTCAATAGAACTTACCGATAAAGGAAATGAAGTGTTGGCTCAGAGTCTTAGTGATCCAGATTTCTTCCTTATGCCTAAACTTGGGGAAGAGATATCTAAGCTTGAACAGGAACTTGATCTGTCTCCAGAAGAAAAGCAGGAGAAGAAAGATGAATTATATTCGAATTATTCTCTTAAGGCTGAAAGAATGCATACTGTAGACCAACTTTTGAAAGCCTACGCTATGTTTGAAAAGGATGTCGAATATGTGGTAATGGATAATAAAATCAAAATAGTTGATGAGCAGACAGGCCGTATTCTTGAAGGCCGTCGTTATTCTGATGGTCTGCATCAGGCTATTGAGGCTAAGGAAAATGTTAAAGTGGAGGCTGCTACCCAAACATTTGCAACAATTACACTTCAAAATTATTTTAGAATGTATCACAAGCTTGCAGGTATGACAGGTACTGCCGAAACTGAAGCTGGTGAATTCTGGTCAATATATAAACTTGATGTTGTAGTCATTCCTACAAACAGAAAGATTATCCGTAATGATCAGAATGATTTGATTTATAAGACTAAAAAAGATAAATATAACGCCGTTATTGCAGAGATTGAAGATTTGACAAAAAAGGGGCGTCCGGTGCTTGTTGGAACAACGTCTGTGGAAATATCTGAATTGTTGAGCAGAATGTTAAAAATTCGTGGTATAAACCACCAGGTATTGAATGCGAAGCAACATGCCCGTGAAGCTGAGGTAGTAGCTCATGCCGGTGAAGCAGGGACGGTTACTATTGCTACAAATATGGCAGGTCGTGGTACGGATATAAAACTTACTGATGAAGTAAAAACTGCTGGAGGGTTGGCTATCATAGGTACTGCGCGTCACGACAGTCGTCGTGTAGATAGACAGTTGAGAGGTCGTGCAGGTCGTCAGGGTGACGCTGGTTCTTCTGTCTTCTATGTTTCACTTGAAGATGATCTTATGCGTCTTTTTGGGTCAGATCGTATTACCAAAGTAGTGGACGGATTGGGAATGAAAGAGGGGGAATCATTGCAAAGTTCAATGCTTTCAAGTTCTATTGAAAGAGCACAGAGAAAAGTCGAAGAAAATAACTTCGGTACCAGAAAACGTTTGGTCGATTATGATGACGTCATGAATTCACAGAGAGAAGTAGTATATACAAAAAGAAAGAGCGCACTTACTGGTGAAAGAATTGATGTTGATGTTCTTAATATGATTTCTGATTATTGTGAAATATTTGTTGATAATAATTCTGCTCTGGAATATAATGCTTTTTGTGAGGAACTTACAAAGATACTTGCTATTGATCCCGGTTTTGATGAAGAGTTTTACGAGAAATCAAAAAAGTCTGAAATTACTGCAAAATTGATGGAATCAATAATTGAAAATCAAAAGAGAAGGTTTGATATAATGGTAAAGCAGGCATGGCCAATTATCGACTATGTTTATGAAAAGAAAAGAATGTTCTATCAAAATATTGCTATTCCTGTTTCAGATGGGATGAAAGTATATACTGTCCTTGTTGATTTAAAAAAGGCGTATGACAGTAAAGGAAAAGAATTGATCAAATCTCTTGAAAAGACAATGACATTAAGAGTTATTGATGAGTATTGGAAAGATCATTTGAGAGATATGGATGATTTGAAACAGGCTGTTCAGAATGCTGCTTATGAGCAGAAGGATCCTATTTTGGTATATAAACAAGAAAGTTTTAACTTATTCCTTGGAGTATTGGAAAATATAAGCAAGGATGTTCTTTCATTTTTGTTAAGGTCTTTTATTTTCCTTAAAACCGATCAGGAACCTACTGCTGTAGCTTCTGAGGCTCAAAAGAAAAGTACAGATATGAGCAGGATGCAGACCAGCAGACCGGATTTGTTGAATCAAAATTCAGAGCCTAAAAGTAATGCTCCCATAAGAGTTGAAAAAAAGGTTGGAAGAAATGACCCATGTCCATGTGGAAGTGGTAAAAAATATAAGAATTGCCATGGTAAGGAGGCTTAAATAGTAATAATATGGATAAATTCAATGTTATAGTAATAGGTTCAGGACCAGGAGGATATGTTGCTGCAATTAGGGCTTCTCAACTTGGATTAACTACTGCTTTAGTTGAAAGGACGGAGTTGGGTGGAATATGTTTAAATTGGGGTTGTATTCCTACAAAAGCGATGCTAAAAAGTGCACAAGCACTTCATTATGCCCAAAGTGGAGAGAGTTACGGTTTTTCTGCGGAAAATGTCACTCCTGATTTGGCTAAAATGGTTGAAAGGAGTAGAAACGTTTCCAATACCATGTCAAAGGGAATAGATTATCTTATTAAGAAGAATAATATTAAACTTATCAGTGGATCTGGAAGTTTGCTTGCCGGCAAGATGGTAAGTGTCATTGACGATGATGATAATAAGAGTGTATATGAAGCTGATCATATTATTGTTGCTACTGGTGCAAGGGCAAGTTCTTTACCTTTTGCTCCTGTTGACGGTAAAAAAATAATATGTTACAGGCAAGCACTGGTTCCTGATAAATTGCCTAAAAGCATGGCAATTATTGGCTCTGGGGCTATTGGGAGTGAGTTCGCTTTCTTTTATCGCTCACTTGGCGTTGATGTTACATTGATAGAATATCTTGATCGAATAGTCCCTTTGGAGGATGATGAGGTATGTGCACAAATCAGTCGTTCCTTTCGTAAGATGGGAATGAGAGTGATGGTTTCTGCTCAGGTAAAGAGTGTGGATACTTCAGGTGATATGTGTAAACTTACTGTCGAAACCAAAAAGGGAGAAGAGGTGGTTGAAGCTGAGATTGTATTGTCTGCTACCGGAGTGGTTCCGAATACCGAGTATATAGGGCTTGAAGAGTGTGGCGTAAATATGAATAGAGGTAAAATATTAGTTGATAAATATTATAGAACAAATATTGAAGGTATTTATGCAATAGGTGATGTTATTCCTACTCAGGCCTTGGCCCATGTGGCTTCAGCCGAAGGTATTTGTTGTGTCGAAGCTATTGCAGGATTAAATCCGAAGGTCATTGACTACGGCAATATACCGGGATGTACATATGTCTCTCCTGAAATTGCTTCAGTAGGTATGACCGAAAGGGCTGTTAAAGAGAAGGGAATAGAATATAAAGTTGGAAAATTCCCATTTACTGCATCTGGAAAAGCTACTGCGGCGGGAGAGAGGGATGGATTTGTTAAGATAATAATTGATGTGGTAACTAATGAAGTTTTAGGAGCTCATTTAGTTGGTGCAAATGTGTCTGAAATGATAGGAGGCGTAGTTGTTGCAAGAAATTTGGGCGTAAAAGGGACTGATATTATGAAATCTATTTTTCCACATCCTACTATGAGCGAATCTATTATGGAAGCTGCTGCTTCCATATATTCTGAGGCAATTCATATTTAATAATAAACTTAAAATATATTATCATGGCAGATAAAAATCAACCGGTAGTTACCCCAACACCCCACGTTAACGAAATAACACGATTGTCTATTGGTGCTGAAATAAAAAAGGGAATTCTTATTTCTCCTAATGATATTAGAATTGATGGCAAGTTTGATGGTAAAATTCAAACTAAAGGAAAAGTTGTATTAGGAGAACAAGCTACGATTAAAGGTGATGTTTTTTGTACAAATGCTGATATTTGGGGGAAAATGGAAGGTAATATAATTGTGAGCGATGTCCTTACACTTATGAATACATGTGAATTTACAGGTGTTCTCCAAGCAACCAAATTAAGCATTGAAAAAGGTGCTAGATTTAATGGGACATGTAAAATCATCAGTCAGGATGAATATGCAAAGATGTCTGGCGAGTTTGAGGGAAATAAAGATGTTAAGGTTACTTTCGAAAAAGGTGAAGAATTAAAAAAGATTTAGCGGATTCTTTTTTTAATATCATATCTGTTTCTTTCCATACTGTTACGGGAAATAAGCTCTCCAAGAAAACCAACTAGAAAAAGTTGTACACCCACTATTACTGCCACTAATGCGATGTAGAATAATGGTTGTTCTGTTACGGGTCTGTATACTAAAGCATGGGCTTGAGTTATCAATTTATCTATAATAAGCCAGATGGCTATTATAAAACCACCGATAAACATAAGCGTTCCAATAACCCCAAAGAAGTGCATCGGTTTTTTCCCAAATTTCTGAAGAAACCATACTGATAAAAGATCAAGGAATCCATGAAAGAACCGGTCTACTCCAAATTTGCTCTTTCCGTATTTTCTTGCCTGATGTTTTACCACCTTTTCTCCTATATTAATATATCCGGCATTTTTTGCAAGATATGGAATGTACCTATGCATTTCACCATAAACTTCAATACTCTTTACTACTTCATTTTTATAAGCTTTTAATCCACAATTCATATCATGAAGTTTAATTCCGGTAACTTTTCTTGCAGTAGCATTATAAATCTTTGAAGGTATATTTTTTGTGAAAATTCCGTCATGCCTCTTCTTTTTCCAACCGGAAACAATATCATAATCATCTTCCTTAATCATGCGCATCATTTCAGGAATTTCTTCGGGACTATCTTGAAGGTCAGCATCCATCGTTACAACAATATCTCCTTGTGCCGCTTCAAACCCTGAATATAAGGCCGCTGATTTTCCATAATTTCTTCTGAAGCAGATACCTCTGATTTCAGGATGATTTTCTGACAGTTTTTCAATTATTTTCCATGAGGAGTCGGTACTGCCATCATTTATCATGATTATCTCATATGAAAGGCTCTTTTGTTCAAATGTTTTATTGATCCATAAAACAAGTTCATTGATAGACTCTTCCTCATTATAGAGTGAAATTATTATAGAGAGATCCATATGATTATTCTTCTACATCAGTAGTCGTGGGAAAAAATTCTTTATTTTTTGAGATAGAGCTTGAAATTATTGCAGAAACTATTAACCCAATAATTATATCCCAAATGAGCGAGCTAAAAAACATGAGTTGAGGAAAATTATCTTCGATTTTTAGAAGAATATTTTGTTGTTCGTCTGAACCGTTGAACATCCCCAACATAGTGTCGAATGTTTGTGTTACCGTTTCGGGAAATAATACTGTCAACATGAAAAAAGTATATGCGGCACATATGATAGCAGAGAAACAGCAGGTCAAAAAACCATATTTAAAAGTAGACTGTTTGTTGGATACTTGAGAATATTTTTTCATAAATTTATAAAGCAGGTATATCGAACCGGCAAACTTTAATATTGAAAATAATACTCCTGTAACCTTAGTCTCAATAAGCGAATTAAGTGTTACAATTACCACTGTTACTGATGCTAAAATCAAACCGTCGGTTGCGGCTTTCTTCCACATGTTACTGTTTTGATTCAATTTCTTTTCTTGATCCATAGCCATTAATGTTTAAAAAATTTTCTGTACATGCAAAGATAAGAAATAAAATTTTACCTTTGTCGATTGAAGTGAAAAACAGAATATAATGATAAAGATTACATTTCCGGACGGTAGCGTTAAAGAGTATGAACAAGGGATTACCGCTTATGAAATAGCACAAAGTATTAGTCCTCGTTTGGCTGCTGATGTTTTGGCAGCCAGTGTGAATGATATAGTATACGATTTGGACCGTAAAATAACTAAAGATTCTTCAATAAAATTATACAAGTGGGATGACGAAGAGGCTAAAAAGACATTTTGGCATTCTTCTTCACATTTGATGGCTGAAGCTCTTGAAATCCTATATCCGGGTATAAAGTTTGGTATAGGGCCTTCTATTGAAGTTGGGTTTTACTATGATGTAGATTTTGGAGAAAGGCAGATTTCTGAAGCTGATTTGAAAAATATTGAGAATAAAATGCTTGAACTTGCCCGTGAAAAACAGACATTTACAAGAAAAGATATATCAAAAACCGAAGCTCTTAAATTCTTTAATCAGAAGGGTGATGAATATAAGTGTGAATTGATTAATGACCTGGAAGATGGTTCAATCACATTATATACAAACGGTTTATTTACAGACTTGTGTCGTGGGCCTCACTTACGTGATACATCCGTGATTAAAGCTGTTAAACTTACATCAATAGCAGGAGCATACTGGAGAGGCAATGAAAACAATAAGATGCTTACCAGAATTTATGGTGTCACATATCCAAAGAAATCTATGTTGGATGAATACCTTGTTTTTCTTGAAGAAGCAAAGAAAAGGGATCATCGTAAACTTGGTAAGGAATTGGAATTATTCGCATTTTCTCAAAGAGTGGGACCTGGACTCCCTTTGTGGTTACCAAGAGGTGCTGTACTTCGTGAAAGACTCGAAATGTTTTTGAAAAAGGTACAGAAATCATATGGGTATCTTCCAGTAATTACTCCTCATATAGGACAAAAGGAATTATATGTAACCTCAGGTCACTATGCTAAGTATGGAAAAGATTCTTTCCAGCCTATTCATACTCCTCAAGAAGGTGAAGAATTTCTACTTAAGCCGATGAATTGTCCTCACCATTGTGAAATATACAGAATGAAACCCCATTCATATAAAGATCTTCCTTTGCGTTACGCTGAATTTGGCACTGTATACCGTTACGAACAAAGTGGGGAATTGCATGGATTAACTCGTGT
>Ga0265297_10005760_pt1 | contig 18518 bp, 15 predicted proteins | sample Munlanlwell13791_FD_192502 | JGI IMG/M metagenome (GOLD analysis project Ga0265297, IMG submission 192502) | Leachate microbial communities from a municipal landfill in Southern Ontario, Canada - Leachate well 137-91 | ecosystem: Engineered > Solid waste > Landfill > Unclassified | place...
TGGCGTAGCAGATATTGCGATAGGCCCAAATGAATACGCACGGATTGCTGATCCTGATTTGATTATCAATTTGGTGTAATAAATGCGGTATAGCCTTTTCAAATATGGAACTGGTGTTTTATACGGGATTGCTACCGATCTTGATGCTGTATCCCCTAATACCGGTCCATCAATAGGCGGTAATGAATTTTTCATGACTGGTGTTGGCTTTGACCCAAGACACTGGGATGATTTGTTCACAGCAGCCGTCCTAGACCCTGTAAAGTGGACGGACATCTCCGCAGGTACTGGGACGGTCACTACGGCGTCTCCTAACCTTGTGCTGTCAACTGGGGCCGTTGCAGGCGGTATTGCTGCTATAGAGTCCGTAGCTACTTGGGCAGATGTTCAAGGGGAAATCCGTTGTACAATCCCACGGTACACAATTTACCCAACATCAACAGTTAATGCTATTTCTTTGCAACTTTATGTGAATGCTACTAACTATTGCCAAATTTCTGTAACAGTTGGCGAAAATTCCTCTAATATCAATTTGCTTTGCGAAGTTTGGCTAAATGGGGCAGTTGTTGATTCCTATACAGCACCTTGGACTGTTGGCACTTCTATGTTCAAAATTCTGCGTTGGGGTACTGATGTTTATTTCATCGTTAATAGTGCTGTTGTATTATTGTCGCATAATTTCGTAACAACTGCGGCAACTTTTCGTGTTTACAACGATAACATTGCCGCAAATTACGACGTTTTTAACACACAAGTCGAGTGGTTTTATTACAGACCTTTTGCTGTTTTCGAAAATCAGCCAGTTCATGATACGGTAATTGTCTCTGATTTTAGATTAAGGGGAAATGCACCACCGAGTATGGATAATTTACGACAAAGTGCTGCGTATGCTGGATTGGTGGATACATCGGTTGTTGGTAATGGTTTGTTCACATTAGCTGATTCGTATCTTTACTATTACTTGGATGGATTGACCGTGATTGATAACGTTCAGCAAGCAACGAAATTAAGCTTGATTGATGATGCTCAAGTGGTAACTCCTGCTGGTTATACAAAAGGACTTGGGGGCGGGTATTAAATGAGCGCGAATAGATACGCAGATCTTGTTAAATCCGTTATTGGCGGCTCTTTCTATGAGAGCAAGGGTATTGTTGTGCCTTTTCGCTATGGCAATACCGAAATTCGCTTAGAAACGGATACCCCGAATAATGAATTCGGTTTGTACCTCAATGAAGTATTTTCTGGCACAGTAATTAGCGATGTGATTGGTAACGTTGTATTCAGTCGTCCACTACCCCGTGGCGAAGTTGAAATTGTGTTGCTGAATAATGTTACTGGAAGACGTCAATCAAGTTGGCTCACCGTTCGTGAATATGCGCTGTGGATGGCCGCGTATGCCACAACGTTGGAACTCATTGATGATAATATCCAAACTGTTCGCGATGATATGGCAATTACGACAGTTACCGCTACTGGTGTTGAAGATTGTTTTGGTCAATACGTCGGGTATTATAATGATTTGGGACTTAGTTTGTCAGCATACCGTGATACTTTGCATGAGCTTCGGCTGGCATATAGAAATTACGGGGGTCAGTACGCGGGATTTCAGAAAGCGGTTAGTACAATATGCCAAGTGGAGCCGTTTGGATATTCAAGAAGACTGTGGGGGCCAAATTGGATTTTAGACCGTTCATTCGTAACTAACCATAGATACAAGGAACGATCACACACAGTAGAAAAAGCAACGAATAACATTACAGGTGTTTCTGTTGTATCTGTTGAGGCAGACGTATTTGCAGGCACACCCGCAGGACATATTGACTATTCAAATGTAACAGGTTTACTTATGTGGTCCCCATTAGGCGTTCCCGGTTTACCTGTATTGGCAGCAGAAGGTGAACTCTTTTTACCAGGCCCTCCATCTACTTGGCCAGCATATTTAGTTGGTGATATCGCAGAACCATTTACTGTTGTGGTAGGTACTAACGATTACATCTATTTGACGATTGATGAAAATATTGGTGGGGGCTATATTGCTGTTCAATTGGTGACTGGATTACCTGCACCAACAGCAGCGAATGTTGCGGCGGATATTAATGCAGCACTTGTTGCAGATCCCAGATTCGGTGCTCCTTATGCTGCTTTCGCTTTCTCCCATTTTTATGCTGCTAGTAATAGATTGGCAATGGTGAGTCCTGTTGCAGCAGGATCAAGCATAAGAATAGAAAATGGATTAACCAATGCGGCAACAGCAACTATGGGTATTGTTGAGGGTACTTTAGTTGCAATGCCGGATTTATTGCAAGGAGTTACTTATGTTTCAGCAACAGGCGTCATTGATATAAACGCGGGTAATGCTCAGATAGATCATGTGTATAATGGTGCTACTTTAGTTCATCAATTGAGGTGGAATTCCCCCGGTGTTGGTTTAGGTGCTCTTGTTACGTTGGTTGATCCTGGGGAATATTCATTAATTGATGCTGGTGGCGCTATTCTAAAAGTATATGCCAGTCCAGACGATATGGAGGCGCTCATTGCACCTTGGCCACATACGGATTCTTTTACTTTCTCATTGACATATCATCGTGTGTCAGAAAACTTAGCGCAAACACAAGGATTGAATGTTCTTGTTGATATGTCATTGCTCCCGGCAGCAGTTGTAGCAGATAACGTAAATGTTGTTGATGATAGCGTATTGCATTATCAGCACCCAGACAATTGGTTTATCGATGAAACAGCCGCTCCCGTGCTTGTGACGTATATGAGCGAGGGTTCTGTAATTACGGACAAGTTGGATGATTACGATCCATCTTCATCATATGCTTGGTGGTGTTCTACTGACAAAGATGCAATGACTGTCTATACCAAGGTTCAAAAATTCCCAACACCTTGGCCAAACACAAGAGGATCGGATAGTCCACAAAAAAGCTTTGGCGGATTGTATGACTATTCTGGTTTCAATATGATCGTTAGCGGCTGGGTGAGGAATTTTATATCTCCTGGTGGAACGGCAACAATCAAGGTTAGCTGGGACGGCGGAATTACTTATTACTCAGCGGCTCCTGTGCTTTTGGCGCTTGATTCTCTAGGTATTGGACGTCCTACATTCGTTAGTGGCACATTTAGAATCTCTGACGAAATAAAGCCCAATCCAATGATGGACCGTGACGTAATTATTGCGATAGATTTTGCCTGTGCTTTCGCAAATATGACGTATGTGTTGGAAGCATTCACAGTTGATGTCGAGTTCATAAGCTCGCGTTATTTGACCAATGCTACCGTTGCCCGTAGCAGGCATAGGCAATACTTTGGTGAGCTTCAGTATGTATGGGCAATTGATGAGATGGAATTGAGGCATAAGCAATATCTAGGTCTTCCGCATAAGATTTCAGATAAAACTACGCCGTATGCTGGCGTAACTATTTCTGTAATTAGTGCGGACATGCTGGCAGGTACTGGCATATTAACTTATAGTTATAATTCAGTCGGTGATGTTCGAATGTTGAAATGGGATTCTCCAGATTCAACACCTTGGGGGCCGGGATTAGGTTATGTTTCTATAATTTCTACTGGGAGTTATACGCTTTATGGGACAGATGGTTCATATTTATTTGTGAACGTTACGAGAGAAGCTTTACCAATATTGGCTGGAACTCCTCCAGCAGCAGAAACGGTAAAAAATGTCGTAATTAGTGACACAAGCGTTTACCAGGGATTAGTGCGAGAGATAAGTCCTGCACACATTGCTCTGGATATTTTTGATGTTAGCGAGTATACGGCGCTAGGTGTTGCCAAGAATTTGTTGGGCGCTGTGACAGAGGCGGATTTTGCGGCATCTACCTTAGTGAACCTGACAATTCAGCCAGCAGATCCTTTTATGATGAGCTATGTGTTTCCGTCAGCATTACCGGTTACTGGTGAAGTGCTTACCATAAATTCGGTAACATTACGGGCACCATTAGCTTTGGCTTCTGACCAGGACACGCACGAAGCTTGTCTGTTCATGGATTCTTTGCCCGTTCCTAATACAACAGTTCTGGGTGTTCCCAATTGGTGGTTTAACAATTCTCAAGAAGTCGAGATAGATCCTTCTATATGGTCAAGCTCTTCAACTTACTCAATTGACTACAATTTGTTGTATCGAATTACGACAATTCCATTTACAACTAATCCTTACGAATTGGATTATGTTTGGCTGGCGGATTACACTTTGTTCGATAGGAAAGATACAATTGAAGGGGAATACCTCAATACGGTTCCAGTGTTCTTCAACGCGGACACTGGGCAAGCATTTTTGGATCGTAAATCAACTATGGATAAATCCGTAGCGAAATTATACATGCAAGACACAAGAGAGCAAAGGGAAATTGCACAGCGTTATTGGAGGTTCTTAAGTTCCAGCGTAGTCGAAATAGACAGTAGCCAATTGGTTACTGGAGCCCAGTTTTTCTTAACCCATGAGGAAAGTCGTTCGTATGAAGTTTCCCATTTGGATGTTGGGTTGAGGACGGTTCCCAACGTGCTTGATCTAATTCCTGGGGTAGAGGTTACCTATGTTTCAGGTACAGCTTTAGGCACTGAGGCTTCGCTTGAGTGCGTGGTTACTTTTGGGCCTGTGTACAATTTCAGGTTAATTTCTAGTTTAGGAAATGAGGGCGCGATAGTGCCCGTTGTGCTATCGGGATCGTATATTGTATTTGATTCCTTGGGAAATTATCTAGAAATTGACGTAGATGTTCCCAGTTTGCCTGTTGTTTTAGGGACGTATAAACAAAATCTGATGATAAAACAAGGCGTTAAGTTTGAGTGGCGCTGCGGGATCGATGAGGGTCATTGCTTGGCTGCTGAATGGAAAGAAATTGAGAAGAATGAAAACGTTCATTCAGTTGATTCGGCAGGCGTTTTATTCCCGATTCAACAATTAAGGTTAACTTTGGGTGGAATTAGGGACGTTTTGGATTTCAGGGTAAGATCACTTGTTTTGAAGGGTTTACATTTGCACGGAACTCCGAGTGTTCAAGGTTTGACCAACGTGTGGGGCTAGAGATGTGCCAAGATTGTTGTGCTTTTATTTTTAAAAAATATCAAGAGATAATAATAGAATGATTAGAACGAGTAAAATTAAGTTGGGAAGATCATACAAGCAGGAAGCAAAACTTCTTTCTGTTTTAGAGTCTTGTCGGCAACTTTATAATGCTGCCTTACAGCAACGAATAGAGGCTTATAGGAAGCAGAAGATTTCTCTTTCTTTATATGATCAGTATAGAGACTTAACTCTGCTTCGTGCTGATGATCAGGAATTTAGGCTTCTCCCGGCTGAGATGGCGCGGTTGACGGCATTGAAGAGGTTGGATTTTTCATATAGTGGTTTCTTCCGAAGGGTAAAGAGGGGCGAGAAGACCGGTTTCCCCAGGTTCAAAGGCAGGGGCAGATTTGATACTTTGGTTTTTGGTTTGGTAGGCTGGAAGATTGCGGGAAAGAAGTTAATTATCAAAGCAGGCCCGACACCGATTGTTTTGACTATGAGAAATAAGATCCACAGGGAAGGTGAAATCAAAGGTCTTCGTATTGTTAAACGCCAAAACAGGTGGTGGGCAGATTTCCAAGTTGATATTGGTCCTGCTCCGGAAGTCAAAGCTCCTAGGAATGAGGTTGGGATCGATGTTGGTTTGAAGACTTTTGCCAAGTTATCAAATGGGGAAAATGTAGAAAACCCACATTTTCTGAAGAAAGTTCTTCCTCAGATAAAAGAAGCTCAAAGAGATTTAAGCTCCAAGAAAAAGGGATCAAACAACAGGAAAAAGTCCAAGCAAGTTCTTTCTCGCATCAGCGCGAAAGTTGCTAATAAGAGGCAAGATTTTATATTCCAGACTGTTGCTGCTCTAGCAAAGGAATATGACGGTTTTAAAGTTGAGAAATTGAACATTGTAGGGATGCTGGATTCAACACGTCCTGCACCAGAAGGGATGACAGAGAAAAATACCCGTTCGATGAGACGTAACATAATGGATGCTTCCTGGGGGATGTTTATATCCCGACTGAAAGACAAAGCGGAAGAAGCTGGTTTTCCGGTTGGGTTAGTTGACCCAAAAGGCACCACGCAGAACTGTTCGGATTGCGGTACATTAGTGCGTAAGACACTAAATATTCGCATTCATGAGTGTCCTGCTTGTGGCCTGGTTATGGATCGGGACGAGAATGCATCCAGGAACATTTTACAAGCACCAAACGACCTGGGGTGCAGGTCGGTGTCTGAGGGTCTTCCCAAAGGCACGGAGGTTACACTTCGATGAATGAGAACCACACCCACAGGAATGTCAAGAAATTTAGGAAACTTGTTTCTAAGTCTTTTTTGTTGTTTTGGGGATTTAGACAAGCTTGTGTAATATGTGCTAAGGTTTTTTTGAATTGTGGGATTAAATTGCAAAACTTCCAGAAAATTTTGATAAGGAAGCATGGCTAAGGGAGATTGAAAATGAATAGGTCACTATATCCGGACAGTTGCCTTGTAGATCACGTTGCACTACATCGCACAGAATTGACAAAGGCCGCAGAGATACTTAGGGGTAGGACTGATTGGACCTCAAGGGGGATCTACTCAGGTGGGGCAATTACAGTGAATGCCCTCGATCTCACTAAGATCGACATTGCATTGCTTTCAGGATTTGCTCCTAATGGCGAGTATTTAGAAACGGATAGCGCATACTTCAGTATTGCATTGCAGGACTACACATTGAATACTGTCAATGTGATCGTAGCGGTATACACCGAATCGGCGACCTATAAGCAACCCACAGAAAGTTCTGGGATCACTCTTCCAACTTGTGCCGAAATGGCGTGGAGAATTCGTGTATACTCCGAAGTTAACTTCGCTTTGCTCCCTGCTACTGATCCGAATATTTTAAATGATGCAATTGATCGATGCATCATTATCGGGAAAGTTAGTGCAAACGGAATTGGAATTCCGATCACAACTTCCAATATCTTTTCACCCACGTCATTTGATGCGCTTCTCTATAGCGATCCAATGGTTTTTACAACAATTCCGGGAGTGACTGTTCTGTCCATCTCATCTGACACACTGCCGGGAATTGGATTGCTCCAACATTATTGCGCCGCAGGTCCATTGCATTTCCTTCGTTGGGGGCCGTATGGAATGGCTCCACATCCGGTTGCTCCCCCCAATGTTCCACCTGGGTTTGCGTGGGTTCCTATTACTGCGGATGGGAGTTATAGCCTACCCGGCAGCACGGGAACATTTATGACTGTTCAAGTCATTTTGTCTATGCTTCCTACTGTTGTTGGCGTTGTTACTAATGAGACGCCCACGATCTATAATCTATATTACCAAGAAATTCCCCGTTTGACAGCGGAGGATAATTTACACAGAAGTATGATCGGCACAGGCATAATTACGCCAAACAACCCACATGGAAATTCGATCTCGGATCTTAGTGGCTCAGATCTTGGATTATTGTCAGAGCATATCGATCTAGAGCACTCAAATGGATTCATTAAAATTTCTTCTGCGTCTGCTGCACAAGCAACAATAAGTTTTCCATTAACTGCTGATCAATTGTCCTTAGTTCCGCTTGTTGGTGTTGATGCTTATTATTGCAATGGGAAACGTGTTGCTTCCTTTGCTCCAACTTCTTTTATGTTTGAGCCTGCGGTTGTGCCGAGTAGTACCAGCGGCACGCATCTATATGAAGTTTATCTATCTGATGAAGGTGTTGCGGCAGTTCATCACAAAGCAATGATTGATGAGTCTGGTGGTCCTCGCACAATTACTGGTGTGTGGCTTGTTGATATGTCTGCATCATATCCTGCAAGTGCGGGGCTTGCATTGAATTTGACCGTTGGTGTTGCTACGGCTACCTTTACCTTTAACGCTGGGGAGCCTGTAGTTGTTCCCTTTGCCTCTGCTTCACAAGTAATTCGTTTATATGATTACACATCTGAAGGTTGGTTGGATTTGTTGGTCAATACTCCTGCACCTCCTTTTGGTGGCGGTGACGCTGTTCTTGCTCCAGATGGGAATCTTCCTGGGGTTGGAGTTTACGCCGATAGCATAGTTGTGTATACCTCTCCGGATTGGACACAGAATGTTCAAGTTGCTTCTGTTGTTGGCTGGTGGGATCCACTAGCAGGCCCCGCGCGCTTTGCAATTGGATACAAACCTTATACGCCAGCAGCCCGCGCAGTAGTAGATAAGAGAATTTGGGGGACTCTCGCTATTGACGTTATGTCCGACTCGGCATTGCAAGCACTTTCATATAGCGAAAATGATGAACTCCATGAATCCGGTGTTCTTTATCGGCGCAATACGGCATATTATGATTTCGCATATTATGGTGCTGCTGGCTTGACCCTTAATTTCCGTGGTGGTGGTTATTATTGTCGTGGTAAGAGAATTGATTACGTGGGTTCTGCACAAACGTTGTATGACAATGAAATAAATCTAATCTATTTGGATGCTGGCGGGACAATGCGAATTATCCCGGTCACAGCAGACTTCGCAGGGAGCATTCCAGATGCTGCGGCTTATGTAATTGGATCAACACATCTCACACCTTGGGTCAGCAGCGTATATGAAGCCACTGATGCTACAGACTCACCAGAACGCGGAGTTGTGCTTTACTCTATTGTCACTGCGGCTGGCGCAATTTCTTCATATACAAATCTGATGAGAAACGTAAATGGCCCTGTCTACGAGTGGTCAGTTTCCTCCTTCACTTCCTCCTCCGCTTTGTCAGCATTCGACTCATTATACACCGCATTTCTTTACGCATCTCTTCGCTCAACAAGGGATTACAGAATTGAAATCCAATTAAACGGCTTGTCCTATATTCCAAGCGCCATTACGCAACCCTCCAACGTAGATGTTATAGGCAAGAATTCTTCCTCATCTGCCGTTAATATCAGCGTAATATCTGCTACAGGGGCTTGGCAATTATCTAACAATTGTACGGTAAGAAATGTTTATATTAGCACAACGGTTGATGGTGCTGTGGCAATTGGTTTGGCGTCGAATTGTACAGTAGAAGGTTGTGTGTATACGTCAACTGCTGCGACGAACGACTATTTCATGGTTTCGGCAATTGATAAAAATGGTGTGCGGCTAAGGAATAACAAATGTAGTACGAGAAGTTGTTTCGTAATGACTGTTGGTGGATCTACAACGCTGTACGATTGGTGGGTGGAGAACAATTCTATAACTCAGTCTCAGAATTCTGTTGGTACGAGTTTGATAAATGTTATTGGGTATGACATTCATATTAAGAATAACAAAATCATTACTAATAATGCAGGTACATTCACGCCTGCAATTTCAGGGGTGTTTTCAGGGACTACAAACGGTGATTTTATAATTGATGGAAATATAATTGAGATTGGTACTGGTGCTGATACTGCTCCACAGTATGGAATTTATTTTGATACAAGTGGAGATGGTATTCCAAAGATTATAAATAACACTGTGAAAAGGGTTTCTGGTTCTGCCTCACACGTAGGTATTGGGGTTTTTGTTATTCATGGTGGTGCGGTTATTCGTGGGAATACAATGTCTGAAATGGGCATTAGTATTTGGGTGGCATCAAATGCTATTTCTTCTCTACAAATTGAAGGGAACACGATTAATGGTGGGTATCACTCCGGTATTAGTGTTAGTGCATTAACAGGAACTTGGACAACTTTGAGTGATGTAACAATTCGTGGGAACTCATTGTCAATTTTTGCAAAGAATGCTGGCGGTGTAGCTTTGTACGGAAATGATTTACAAGGTATTTACCTTTACGGATTAATTGACGATGGTATTTCTGTTGGTAATATCATAGTTTCTGATAACACACTAACGAATTTTTCCAGTGCTTTGGGAAATATTTTTGGTGTTTGTATGGAGAGCACGTTTGTTCTTGGTGGAATTTCGAGTTTGGATGGTTTGTCACTTTGTGGAAATACAATGAGAACTTTTGCTACTCTCGCCGGGGGTACTTCTGTTTTTGGGGTTCGTGTAGCGATTACTGCTGCTGGCGGTGCGGCGAGTTTCCTGGATTGCAGGGCGTTGTCTGTATCGAATAACAATATTCGAGGTATGTTGTCTGCTGATGAAAATGCCTACGGAATTTATTGTAATATAAATTTGGATTCTGGGCATACTACAGGTTTGAATGGGTTAGCGGTAAATGGAAATAATGTGGCCGGTTTCTGGGGAGACATTACTGATTCTACTTCTGTTTCTGCCGGTATTCACATTGATGGACCAAGTAGTTTTGATGATGTCATGGCAGTAACATGCAACAGCAATAATGTTGCAAGTAATTCATTGATGATTGCTGGCGCTGTTGTTAATGACGCTACTTTTGTTTATGGAATTTACAATAATTTGACTAATAGTGTAATTTCGAACAACAACATTTCATTTACGGGTGCATTAACTACTGTTCGTGGTGACGGGATTCGTTGTTTCCCAAAGGGTACGGCATTACCAACTTTGAAATCGGTAATTAGCGGGAACAGTATTGACGTAAATTGGACAGGGCTGCACCTTAAGGGAGATGGCGTTTCTTGTACGTTTGATGTCTCCGGGAACAGGATTAATACTAAGTCTGTTGGTATTTACATGGATTCTAATGTTGTTCTGAGTTCTGTTTCCTCCAATGTTGTGTGTTCTACTCCTTCTAATGCTTGTAATTATACAGGCTGCATATTGACGGGGGGTGGGTGCATTATTGGTAGAACCTCTTGGCCCCTCCAGACGAATATTATCGGGAATAATTTAACACTAAACGGAAGTCTGGGGGCTTTAAGTGCAAATGTGTGGTTGGATGTTTCAGATAGCGTTTCTGTTGACAATAATAGGTCTTACAAAACAGGAGCAATTGTAGGAACAGTATACCATATTTATTTGCATGATTGTTATGGAGCAACATCTATTTCAGGTAACTATCTTGATAACTCAGTTTTATTGGGCGCACACGGTATTTATATTGATACGGCTTCTCTGGCTTTGTCCAATATTAGCGCATTAAACAATAAAATCAAAGCTTCTAATGATATTGGTGGGGCGATTTATGAGTTTTACTGTCGTCTCAGCGGAGTAGGCACTTTGTGCCGTGCTAATGTTCTTGGAAACACTATCAACATTGACAGCGCAAATCATGCGAATACGGGGCTTTCTAGTGTTATTTTGACTGGAGGTCCTATTGTTAACGTACACTGTACTACGCCTTTTGAGTTTGCTGACACAATAAACTTTGTTGCAGAGACATATACAACGGCCCCTGCTTATCCTAAAGCCAACGTTAAGTCCAGAAACACAGGTACAACTACCGCCGATACAGAATGGTGGTAGACTTTTCTTTTTCTGCTTGACACATCAAATCTAGTGGTTATATTACCTTGTAGAAAGGTGGTTGACATGAAAAATCTAGTTTTGCTGTTTTTGGTTGTTTGTTCTGGCTGTTCATCTACGGGGGAGTTTCCTCGTCTTTTTGTTGTAGAAGATTCGGGACTCGACACGGAGACGGAAGCGGTTGATGCTGGGGAAGATTCAAGCTCCGATTCTGATGCAGACACAGAGACAAGTTCTGATTCAGGCATTGATTCTGGGACAGGTCTTCCTTGTGATGCAGGATCATGTTGTATTTCCGGAGAGGTAGCTCTTGGGGGCGCAGCGTGTGTTCCAGACATTTTGCCTGAGATTGTATCAGATAGTTTTCATCCTGATACGATGGAGCCTTTCCAGTTTAGGTGTCCTGAGCCCACAGTTTGTGGTAGTGGGGACGAAATTCGTCAAGGGGAGACGGTGTGCGACGGGATTAGCCCTTCTTGTTCCTTGACTAATATTGAGTGGGGGGCCTGGTATGTAGATCCTTATGACGAGTACGATGATCCAAATTCTGTTTGTAATATTTTGGTTACTGATGGGTATGTTTATTGGTCAACACTTGCGGGTTTGGGTCCTAATAGGGCACGTACAGGTTGTCCTGCCGGGGCCGGATATACTGGAGAATGTGTTGCAGGTGTATGTGTTCCTCTCTATTCCGGGGCTGAGTGCGATCTGAACTTTGCAGATATGTTTTGTGATTCTTGTACAAATAATTGTTACGAAAATGGTGGAAGTACCTGTGGCGGGAGTGGTGAGGATCGTGTTTGTGAGTGTGGTACAGGTAATCCCGCCTGTGACGAAGGTTTCCGCTGCATTTTTGACATGGTGATTTTCGATTATTCTTGTGTTCCTGAGTGAACAACCCCTTGACAACCCAAAATTCGTCACTATATTAGGCAATATACCGGGCATTATCACGCCCATTAAAGGAGTAATGTTGTGGATAAATTTACACCTAGAACCGAAGCAATTCTCCCAAAGCATCAGCGAAAACGTACTAGTGCTGATGTTATTACGATTAGACGAAATATCGTAAATTCCATCAATGTACTCAGTAAACATAACGCTAATGTTACTATGGACATGATCCAGGTATATCTAAATGATTATTTTCACACAGATATTTACAATCCTCATATCCTATCAAATGGCGTAAGATATTTGAAAGAGGCTGGCGCAATTGAGATTATCAAGGACGGAAAAGAGAAGTTTTTCAAAGTAATTAATGACAGCTATGATGATCCGCTAATGTCAAGGATTCTGCTCTATTTTCCGCTAAGGGTTCACAATATGGCACGGGATGTTTCTAAGGCAACGGGTAAGTCTATCAATAATGTTCTATCAAATTGGCTAATTGCCGGTTCGAAACTGTAAAGGATATTCAAAATGACAAAAGATGGAACGCCTAATGAGGGTACGCTATGTCCGATTTGCCAACAGCCTTTCAAACTTTCAGGGTTAAAGCGCCATATTACGGTAAAGCATGGCAAAGATACAGCTAATTCATCACCAGAGGCATCCGACAGCCAATCTGAGCCTAGTTTGCCAATTCCAGCTATCCCAGAGCCTTCCGTGGGTGACGAGGTTCTACGTGCCAACCAGAACCCTGTGGATGGGTATTCTTATTTTGATGCCAAGGATGTTCTAGAATCCCCAATGGACGATAATGGTCAAATGTACACGGAATTAGACGCTAATCCTGTCGTAATTCCTGAGACAAAGGCTGCGGAATCTTCTACCCCTGCCCATGAACCTTCGGATCGTAAAGACCTTGTTGAGTCTGCATGGATTGTTGACGCAGCAGTGGAAAAGTCAGCAACAGCTTGTGAATCTATGGAAAAGTCAGCACCTATCCCAACATCTCCACAAAAGGTACTCAGCCAAATTCCGATTGGCTCAGAGATTATGCTACATGGCGAAGTATTCTGGCAAAATCCAGCTAATTTTGACTGGGAGCTTGCCCATGCTGACAAAATTCAAGTTGTGGTAGTTGGTCTTGAAACGGTTGATAATGTTGTTCATTTGATGTGCCGCGTAAACGGGGGCACAGCGCTTTGGTCAGTTCTACAATCCGATGTCCTAGAGGGCAAGTATCGGGTAATAAAGTTAGCTAATAGTGTGCCAACGGCTGCGCCAATTCCACCTCCTAATGGGAAGCGGGAGTTTGTAGAGAGTTCGGAAGACTTGTATAAGAAGGCGCTTGCTGAGTTTTTGCCAATTTTCAATATGTATCTGGAAGCCAAGGAACGTCTTGAAGTATCAGAGTCCATGTTTGCTGATATTCACGAAGAGAATTACCAAACGATTGAAAATTTTGTTCTCCAATATGGTGAGACAGTCGAAGACGAGGGAGATACTTCGTACTGTGTGCTTGAAGTTGATGGTGTACGAATGCGTTTGGTTGCTGGGGATGGAATGATTTTTGAGAAGATTACAACGGAGGTTTGATAATGCAAGAGTTTGACGCCTCCAAAATTGAGGATGTTATTGACCCTGTTACCGGTGAGGTGGTTGCGCGGTGTCGTGTTTTGTTTTGCATACATTGTGGGAAAGAGATTTCTCCGCGTTTTATCCGGTGGGAGGGTTCTGTTGCTCATTGTCCTGGTCAAAGATGTACTGGTGTTGGCATTGGGCATGATTTATCCCCAAAGGATACTTTATGGAGACGTGGAAAGGTTCCAGAGCAGATTACTAGGGTCGAAGTGCGCTGTACTAATTGTTTAAAGGTTTGGGGTGCCAATGCAGAAAAAGGTATTCCATTCCGCTGCGATTTTTGTGGAGTTCTAGGGACTGTGGAGAAGATTACAATGGAGGAAAATGAAAATGACTAAAATGAAGAATTGGACTTGGCAGCAGATTTTTGATTTTCAGCGGGATAATAGGGATTGTACTTATACCAAAGCGTTAGACGAAATGCCTAAGAAATATCGTTCTGCTTTTGCTGCTGCTCTTTCTGTAGCAAAGTGGCGACCTGATAATCCAAATCGTGGATCAGGTGATTGTGGTATGTGTTCTCTGTATGATAAGGAAAGTGATTGTTCTACTTGTCCGTTGAAGGCGGTTGACCGAGATTGCAATGAGGAAGGTTCATTGTTTGATCTTGTTCGTACCCTGAAAAGTCATAAGAAGAGCACCAAGCAGGCTATGGACAATCTTTATGGTGTTCTTTTGAAGATTTACAAGGAAGCGTGGGAAAAGATCTGATGACTGATAAAAAGGTAACACTGTGGGAAGGCTTGGACATTGCTTTTGCCGCGTATAAGAAACGTGTGGAGGAGGAGTGGATGACCCCTGAAATTCCGGATAAGATAAAGCTGGTTTTCATTTCCGGTCCCTACAGATCTGAAACACGGTGGGGGACTGAGCAAAACGTTCACAATGCCGAGAATTTGGCAATTGAAGTGGCAAAGGTAGGTGCTTATCCGGTTTGTCCACATTCGAATACACGGCCATATTTCGAGGATATTCAGCCAATTGATTTTTGGCTAAAGGCTGATCTCGAATTGATGGGCAAATGTGATGCCGTAATTTTCGTTAGTGGTTGGAAACAGTCTGCGGGTTCTTTGGCTGAATACGAATTGGCAAAGAGAATTGGTTTGCCAACATTTCTTCATTTGAGAGAGGTGAAGGAATGGTTGAGTGGTATTGTTCCAAAATGTGAGAAATGTGGTGATGTTGGTTGGACCGAGGAAAAAGACGGGCCAATGGAATGTGAATGTATTGTTCCTGATGAAGTAAAAGAAAAGCCTTGTTGGAAAGGTTTGATTAAGTGCAAAGACTGTTTTGATAAGGAAAAGTGTACAAAAGACTGGAAGTGGAAGGGGCTACCAAAATGAGCAGCTACGATCCAAGTGATCCATACAAGAATGCCGGTGGTACCCAATATCTGGAGAAAATCCTTCCTGGAAATGTTCAGCAATTGACTGATAATGGCAGAGGAACTTGTACCGTTTGGGAAGGTTTGAAGCATCTGGAAGAAAGGCTGCGAAAGATTCCTTTAATGGATGAACCAGATTGGACACTTGATCCACCACAGGAAGAGGGCTGGTACTGGTATACGTGGAAGGATAGGCCAAGTAAGAAGGGCATTTGTCATTTAGATGTAGGACATACTGCGGATACCTATACTCTGTATTGGCCTGTTCGTATTTTTCCTGAGCCACCGAACTATATTGAGAAGTAATGATCTCTCTTCTTATCGACGGCAACCCCCTTGTCTTCCGTTCCGCTTACGGCACTGGCACCGAAAACCACGGAGTCACTTCATCGGTTCTTAATCTATTATCCGATATTACTAGTTCCTTCCCCTTCGATAATCTGGCAATGTTCTGGGATAGTGGCAAATCCCGTTGGCGAATGCTTTGTTATCCTGAATACAAGGCCCAGCGAGCAGAAAAGCGTAAAGAATCAAACATAGACTTTGATGAAGTTTACGCACAAGCAAAAGATGCTCAACGATATCTCGTATACCATAACATTCAACAATTTATAGTCCCAGGTGTAGAAGCTGATGATCTAATTTCCTGGGTTGCTGAATACAGATATTCCCAAGGTGATTCCGTAATAATTGCTACATCTGACCATGATCTTTGGCAAATGGTTAAATCTGATGGCCAAAAGCAGATAATAGTTTTTGATCCGATGAAAAAGCAATGGGTAAATTCAGCAGTGGTTACGGAATTCTTTGGAATCTCCCCCCAGCAAATTAGAGATTTCAAGGCATTATCTGGCGACACAAGCGATAATATTCCCGGTGCTAAAGGAGTTGGCCCAAAGACGGCAACTTCTGTGCTAAATGAATTTGGAACCATTGGCCAACTTTTCGCCGATGACATTGTTAAAGTCCTCCGAAAGAAGAAGACAACTGAACGAATACTTTTCCATGAAGACGAAGTAGAAAGTGCTTTTAGGGTAGTGACAATTCCCTCGCTAAACGAAGCTAAATTTTGTTTAACTCGGGAAGAGGCACAAGAAATAATGCGTCAGGCAACAGAAAATAAAGTTGTAGATCCCGCTCGCTATAGGATAATTGTGGATAGGCTTGGACCTTTGAGGCTTGATCCAACAAAGTTGCCAAAACGGGGTTAAAAATAATTTGAGGGTGCTTTAGGAAAACCAACAAAATTAAACTATAATAGGTACTATGAGGGTCAAATTATCACAGTGGGCAAAGCAGCAGGGTATCAGTTTTAAGACTGCTCAACGCTGGTATTATGCAGGGATTATGCCTGTTCCTACGGAGAAGACACCAACAGGCAGGATTATGGTTCTAGTTGATGAGCCGGTTAAGGAAAGTAGAACGGTCTTGTATGCTTGTGTTTCTACTTCGTCCCAGAAGAAGGATCTTGACCGTCAAGTAGAGCGCCTTCTTGCTTTTGCTAAGTCGCAAGGGTGGGAACATACTGAAGTTGTTACAGAAATTGGGTCGGAAATAAGTGAGGAAAAGAAGAAATTGAAGGGTTTGTTATTTGATAAAACTGTGGTTAGACTGGTTGTGGAGAGTGAAGACCGGGTTTCTCGTTCTGGTGTTGGATATATTACAACTTTGCTATCTTCTCAAGGAAGACATTTTGTTTTTTTAGAAAAATGAAAATTTATAAAGCATACAAGACAGAGTTAGATCCAAACAACAGGCAAAAATCTGATTTTGTGCAAAGTGCCGGGGCTGCGCGTTGGGCGTATAATTGGGCGCTTAATAAAAAACTGTCTTGTTACGCGGAGACAGGAAGAAGCCCCAATTATATTGAGCTTAATAGGGAATTAACTGTTTTGAAAAGAACGCCCATTGACGATGGTGGTGTTCCGTGGATGTATGAGGTTTCCAAGTGCGCCCCGCAAGAAGCGATTAGGGCTGTGGATCGAGCTTTTGATGGTTTTTTTAGACGTTGCAAAGAGGGTGCAAAAGAAAAAGGTTTTCCAAAATTTAAATCTAAGAAAAAAGGTCCTGGTAGCTTTACGCTGAAAGAAAGTATTCATGTTTCTGTGTCTAGAATTCAGTTACCCCGTTTGGGCCACATAAAATTAAAGGAGAAGAACTATCTTCCTCTTGATGGGCGGGAAGACATAAAGATACTTTCTGCCACAGTTTCAGAGAAAGCGGGAAAATGGTATGTTTCTTTGAAGGTAGAGCAGGAAATTCCTGATCCTATTCCTGTTAAAGAACCTCATGTTGCTGGTGTTGATGTGGGGCTTAAAGATCTTGCTACTACCAGTGACGGAGAAGTTTTTGAAAATCCCAAAGCATACGTAAAAGTTCAAAAGAGGCTCCGTTTTCTCCAGAAGGAAATGGATAGGAAACAGAAAGGTGGAAAGAACAGAGAAAAAGCAAGGGCCAAGGTAGAAAAACTACATCAGAAAATAGTTAATATTCGAAGAGACAATCAGCACAAGGCATCTACGGCGATAGTCAAGTCAGCAGATGTTATTGTTATTGAGAGTCTTAATGTAAAGGGAATGCTCAAGAATAGGCATTTAAGTAAAGCAGTTACAGATGCTGGTATGTCCGAGTTCCTACGACAAATCGAATACAAAGCCAAGTGGGCAGGAAAGCAAGTTATTAAAGCAGATATGTGGTATCCGTCATCCAAGACGTGCTCTTCTCCCGGCTGTGGCTTTATAAACAAGGATCTGAAGTTGAAGGATCGGTCTTGGGTTTGTCCTGAATGTGGGGTGAAACATGATCGGGAGTTCAATGCTTCATTTAACCTAAAGAGTTTGGCCGGGAGTTCCCCGGTGTCAGCCTGTTGTCCTGGGGGCGCTGACGCGGATCGTATTGGCCGCGTGAAACCACTGGTTGGGCAGGAACCGAACACCTCATTGGAAGGGTAAGTTTCGGAGATCTGATCGTATTATAGTGGACTGTTGGGTGTTCCTCTGTGGTTTGATTTAAAAGGTTTGTAAAAATGGCAACTAATTTCTGGATACCAACTGACTTCATAGAAATTTCCTCATGCGATAATTATCAATGGGATAATTTGGACGACAGCATTAAATCGTGTTCAAGGTGTAAATTACGAAATTGTGTTGGCGAATATGGGCCAACCATTCCCAGTGGTTTTAGCGATAATGAGATAATGATTATTGGCAGAAATCCAGGATTTGAGGAGCTTTACGCAGGTGAGCCATTTGT
>Ga0265297_10005761_pt1 | contig 18517 bp, 15 predicted proteins | sample Munlanlwell13791_FD_192502 | JGI IMG/M metagenome (GOLD analysis project Ga0265297, IMG submission 192502) | Leachate microbial communities from a municipal landfill in Southern Ontario, Canada - Leachate well 137-91 | ecosystem: Engineered > Solid waste > Landfill > Unclassified | place...
CGCCGGGGCGAAGGACAACTGATGGGCAACCTGGGCAACGCCTACTATTTCTTGGGCGACGCCCGCAAAGCCATCGAGTTTCACGAGCAGGACTTGGTCATCGCTCGCGAGATCGGCGACCGGCGCGGCGAAGGTGCCACGCTGGGCAACTTGGGCAGCGCCTACGCCGCCTTGGGCGACGCCCGCAAAGCTATCGAGTTTTTCGAGCAGCAGTTGGTCATCGCTCGCGAGATCGGCGACCGGCGCGGCGAAGGCACCGCGCTGGGCAACTTGGGCCTCGCCTACGCCGCCTTGGGCGACACCCGGAAAGCCACCGAGTTTTACGAGCTGTGGCTGGTCATCGCCCGCGAGATCGGCGACCGGCGCAGCGAAGGACAAGCGCTGGGCAACCTGGGCAACGCCTACGCCGACTTGGGCGACGCCCGCAAAGCCATCGGTTTTTACGAGCAAGCGCAGGTCATCCTCCGCGAGATCGGCGACCGGCGCGGCGAAGGCACCGCGCTGGGCAACCTGGGCGTCGCCTACAAGAACTTGGGCGACGTCCGCAAAGCCATCGAGTTTTACGAGCAGCGGCTGGTCATCGCCCGCGAGATCGGCGACCGGCGCGGCGAAGGCACCGCGCTTTGGAACACCGCGCTGGTCTTGGAGAAGCTCGGCCAGCGGGACGAAGCCATTAGGCGTGCCGAGGCTGCGCTGAAGATACGCGAGCAGATCGAAGATCCAAATGCCGCGAAGGTGAGAGCGAAGCTGGCGGAATGGAAGAGGGGCGAGGAAAGTTAAAAGTTAAGAGTTAAGAGTGAAGAGTTAGGGGGGGGGAACGGGGAGAAGCCAGAGGTCAGAGGGAAACGCGTCGACGACGATCGGGCTAACAACGACGACGAGACGAAAACTAATGTAGCGCAGGCGTCCCGCCTGTCCAGTGATGATTAGCAGGCGGGACGCCTGCGCTACATTGATGGCGCCTGCCGCGCCGCTGCCTATGGCCGCGAACTTCGGCTCGATCACCTACACTTCCAGGCACGTCCCGTCCGCCTGCCAGTGGCGGCAGCGAACCGATCCGGCCATGTAGATGCGCCGTCCAGAGACACGCAAATCCCGGCAGGCGGTGTGGTCGTAGGAGATGTTATCCAGCGGAACGCCTGCGCCCGCGTGAAAGGAAAGCGAGTCCCACGCCGATCGTGGAAATAGCGCGCAAAAAAACCCCGTCTCGGTGATTTCATGGAAGCTGTCATAGGGCGGGGTATTGACGGGGCGGCCGGCGTTCCATGCGATCAGCCGGTTGCAGAATCGGCTGCGCGCGATGCCGGACATGAGGCCTGCGTCCGAACGGGAATACAGCCCGAACATGAGATGGGTCAGCGCATCCTGCGGCGGCTCGATGTCGTCCTCGACGGACCACACATAGGCCGCGCCGGCTGGAACGTATTGGCGCGCGGTCGCGTAAAGGGCCGCCATGTGATCCCCCAGCTTTCTGTTGTGGTCAAACCTCAGGGCGGCATTGCCCGCAAACTCGGACGACGTGGCCGCGGGCACTGCGCGAGCGTCATTGGCGCAGACGATGTGCGCCACGCCGGACGCGGCCAGCATGGCGCGCAGGTCCCTGCCGAAACTGTCGCTATTGGAATTATCCACGGCAACGATGAACAGGTTTTCTCTGCGCCAGTCCAACGATTGAAGGAACCGCGCATAGGAGCGAAGCGCCCATGAGCGCCCCGCAAACAGGGTCACGATGGCCACCAGCGCGTTGTTGCGGATCGGCGCGACGAAGATCGAGGGAGGCCCCGTTCGCCGTTCATTGCTCATCTGCGCCGAATGCACGCGATAGTTGAGCACGGCGCCAGGGCAGAAGCGCAGGGTCCATCCGAGCCGCACCAGCCTGATCCACAGCCCCCAATCACTCATGAAGCCACGAGTCGTGTCCCACTTCCCCGCCTGTTCAAACGCCGGGCATCGAATCAACGAGCAGGCGTCGGCGATGTTTTGATGTTCCAGGCATCCATGGTGGAACGGGCCGACTCTCTCCAGGAATCGCGGCTGGCATTGTTCCTTGACGATTCGGATCCTGCCATAGGTGACCGCCACTTGTGACGCGTCCATTCCGGCGCGCAGTTGCTCGTGAAAATTGTCGGGCAGCCAGTTGTCGGCGTCCACGAATAGAACGTATCCCGATTCGGGCAGCGCGGCATAGCCCGCGTTGCGCGCCAGCGAGTAGTTGTGATGACGCACGCGGAGATACTTCACGCCGGCGAAGGCCGCCGTGACCTGGGCCGTGTCGTCGTTGGAATCATCATCCACGACGATGATGTTGGTGAATGGAAGTGTCTGGCGGACGCACGATTCGAGGCACTGTTTCAGGAACCGGCCATAGTTGCGGCTCGTGATAATGCAGTGGGTTCCGTCGCGTTTGAGCGCTTCGATTCGTCCGCGATTGTCCCTGCCCGGCAGAATAACCATCGGCTCAGATGATCTCCTGAACCACTGCTGTGAGTCCGGTCAACACGGTTGTTTGACCCGACCATCCCACGCCTTCGAGCTGAAGCGATATTTCCAGGGGTTCGTTGTAGTCCCATGTATGCGAGCAGGAGGATTGAACGAACAGCATGAGCGACACGACGCCACCGGTCTTGGCCGACAGCTCTTCGGTCACGACCGCGTGCGAATCATTGCACGCGGCGCTCACGCCGTAGCGCGAGGACTCGAATGCGCCGACAGCGGAAAAGTCGATCGTCACGCGGTAGTTATGGCCCTTGGTGACGCCGCTGAGAGTGATGTCATCCGCGGTCACTACGGCCGATCCGACTGACGCGCTGGAAGACTGGAGCGCGCCCGCCGGAACTCCAGCGGTGGTCTCCAATCCCGTAGGCCAGAATCGAGTTGTCATGTGAGCGAGCTGAAATACACGATGGGCATTGTTCCGGCTGAGTTGCCGGAAACCCAGCCCGCATTATCGAGCGTCCCAGCCGTTGCAGGCCAGACGCCGGCCGTGAGGCCATTCATGTCCGCAAACGCCACGCCGTAAGTTCTCAGGGCAGTCGGTATGCCGGTATAGACGCTGAACGGGGCATCGGTAAACGGCGTTGGCGTATGAAAAACGCCATTGCCACTCGCGATGCTGGTTGCGGCCATCCCGAATTTATAGAGCAGTCCCTTGGTGAGAGTGAAGTTGAGGCCGGTAATCTGTGTCCATGAGCCTTGCGACGTTACGATCGCGCTGGTCCATATCCTCGTGCCATCAGGTCCGTAAATCGCGAACGAAAGCTCGTTCGTGGAACTATAAATCCCGAAATATATGATCCGTCTGACGACGATAGTCTTGCGATAGGAAAAGAACATAATCCGCCCCTTCGATGCGTGATACACTGTACTGGGGTAGATAGTGCCCTGCGTCTGCGACACCATGCGATTGTGGGTTGCCAGAAGCTCCGGGTTGCCGTTGCCCCAATTCGAGTGGAGGTTTCCTTCCCATGACCACGGGTCGTCAGGCGCGGCCGTCAACTGGTCCGGAATGGCAATCGTTGTGACGTCGGCGCCGTCGGTCACGCCAACGGTCGTGCCAGAACCTGCGCTGACAAACTTCAAGTAGGTGCGTTGCGTTTGTGCAACGTCGGACGGATTTTTGATGATGTGACCGGCGACGCCGCCGCCGCTGCCAAAACCGGATGGAGTGTAGGACATTGTGTTAAACCGCTCCCTTCTTCTTCAACTGCAAGCTGAATCCGACGCAGAACCCGGCGACGGCAGAACCTACTTGAGTCAGGATCAATTCCAATGTGGTGTTTGCCGCCACATAGATGCCGTCACCCGTCGCCGTCGCGCGCAGGTATTCGGCGCCGCTCGTGAGCGAGAAAGTCTGCGAATTGAGCGTGCCGCCCACCTTGACGCCAAGAATCATGCTGCTACCGGATGGCGGGCCGGCGAAGGCATTGAACTCACAGGCCTCGATATAGTAAGCATAGGGCCGGGTCGTCTTGGCGAAGACGATGTTCGCCTGAGCGTTGCCCCAGAAGTACGCCTGATACTGTTCGGCCATGCCGACGTCGTTGATGCGGGTGATGTTGGAGTTGGTGACCGAGACGGCCGATGCGCCGCCCGCGGGGATTTCTTCAAGACCTGATTTGAAGCTCATGATGTTGTTATAACACGAATAACTGTTGGTAACAAGCTTTGCCAGACGCCGCGCTCCTCGGTGGCGCTGACGGAGTAGACCTTCACGTCGAAATAGTCCGGCACGCTGGAGCTGAATACCGACGTGTCGAAGGTCGCGAGGATGCGGCCATTCATCGCCCCGCTTGTCACGCGGGATGTTGATTGCACGGTCCAGCTATAGTCCGGAGACGTGCTTCCAGTTTTCCAAATCTGGACGATGAAGTAATCACTGGTCACGCCTTCGCCAAAGACGCCCGTATCGTCAGCCCACCCGAACCCGCTGCCGCGGCAGCACGGCAGGAATGTGATCTGGACGGTCGAGTTGGCCGTGAATGTCGGGTCATAGCCATTGGCGCCCACCGAAAGCGCGTAGGGCGCGATCGGCCGGAACCAGCGGTTGTCAACCACCAGCTCTTCGACTGCGAACTGGGCCGGATCGGCGGGAGCGGTTGCGCTGTTGGGGACCGCCTGTAGATAGACGGTCCCTTTCGACGCCCAATCCCTGCGCAGCTCGACGCTGTAGGGCGCTTCTCCGGTTTGCATGATGAACACTTCTGCGCCCACCGCGTGCGCAGCGCGGGCTGTCCCGTGGACTCCGCGCAGCATGCCGGTAATGAGGTAAACGCCGCTCGTCGAGGTTACCTCGACGGTCTGAAACGCGATCAACTCATCATCCACGAGCATGAGGCGGCGCATCTCAAAAAGTTCCTCGCGTGTCACGCCGCCTGACTGCGCGAACTTCGGGAAATCGAGTCCGGCAGTCACCTGCACGGGTATGTCGTCAATCGGGTAACCGGTGGCCAATATGGGATCAACCAGAGTGGCCGTGGGAACGAACTGCCCGGTGGTGGTCAGCACCGTATCAGTGCCTGCGCCGGAGACTGCTGACCCATAGAGCGTGAGATCGCCGTAATGCACCTGGCGTCGCGACGCGAGCAGGGTCATCGTTGGCACCGCCCTCGACAACGAGTAGGGAAGCTCGAATGCCCTCTGGGCCGGCAGCGGGCCCAACGTCCAGAGCGACGATTCACCGGTTCCCGGGGGTGTCGGCGGCACCGGATGCGAAATCTCGCCGATCTCCTCGGCCAGCTTCAGTTTGGCGTAAGTGGTGCCGACCGGTTTTTCGATCTCCATGACGCGATACACTTTGGAGCCGTTGAGCTGCGCCGGGGCATAGACCACCTTCACGCAGTCGCCCCATTCGAGACCGATGGCGCCGGAGCGCATCACGTCCAGCGTGATGACCTCATGCGGGACGGACAGGGCTTGCAGCCGCGAGGCGGAGATGATGCGGGCCGTGGCTTCGTCGGCCACCCACGGCAGGGAGATCCTCTCGCGCCTGCCTGAGTCCGTGGAGAGCAGGGACGCCGGGCTGTTGAGACAGAAGATCGTGGATTTGAAATTGTTGGACCGGGCGTAATACTCGACCTCGAACATCTTCGGCACACTCTCCGGCGACCAATAGGACGACTCGAATGACTGGATGGCCGTCTCCGGGATGGTCGGGAGATCGTCCGGGTCGTAGTCATAGCGCACGAGCTTGAGCACCCACTTGCCGTCGCGCCGGAACAACCCGCCGTCCATGTGCGACAGCAGTTTCTCGATCAGCGATGAAAGCGAGTCCTGGCTGTCGATGGTCACGCAAATGCCGCGGCCCTCGTTGTAACACGCCAGCGCGGCCGCGTTGAATGAGTCGAGGTCGAGTTCGCTCACAGCGCATGCGCCGCCAAAGACCGAATCCGTCATCAGCTCGGCCAGGACGTGGACGGGGTTCGCGACGTGGAAATCGCCCTTGGCCCACGAGTAGTGTGTATCCGTCAGCGGCGAGACCGGGTCGCGCGAAATCCAGAAATTCACCCGCGGAATCAGCGGCGATGTGCCGACATTGAGGCCGGTGAAGACGGCGTAGGCCAGGTAATACCACGGCGGCTGATTGGTGACGAGGCCCGCTTCCGTGCTGCCGTTGCCGAAGTAGAAACGCACGTCGCCGTTGTAGCCTTTCAGGACGATGCCGTCGTAGTAACCTCCCGCAGGCGTGGAGATGTTTCCGGACCACACGCGCTTGTCGTTCACGTCAATCGCCAGCAGCTTCGACACCGTGCCCCAGCAGAGGCTCTGTGCCCACGAGACTTCGTATTGAATCGTGGTCGTGGTACTGCCGCTGCTTCCGCCGCCGTCGCCCTTGCCGCCGCCGCCGCTCGAGGTGGTCACGCGCTGCGCCACCAGCGTCTCATTCGAACGCGGCCAGACCAGCACGCCGGAGACCCTGGCGGTGCCGGCCACGTAGGCGATGGGCGTTCCCTCCGTCGCGATTGGCAGGGAGATGTCATTCGTGATCTTCGCGCCCGTGCTGGCGGCTTTGGTCTGCGACCGCAGAAGATACGAGAGGCCTGTCATGGCGGCTGACAGGGCGAGTGAGACGACGATCGAAACTGGATCTCCCATGTGTCAGGTCCTCGATGGTGACGGGCCGCCCGTGGGCCGGTAGGCCGAACGCAGCGGGACCCGGTAGCGATCTTCGTTCAGGCTCGACTGCATGAAGCGCGCCGTCTGGCCGACGCCGCCGGAGTGGTAGAACATTTCGTTTTCGCCGCCGGCGTAAGCGCCCACGTGATGCTCCAGGCCGGCAAACTTGAACGTGATGATGTCGCCGAACGCGAGCGGTTCCGTGCCAAGCGCGACGCGGCGAAGCCAGCCTTCGTCCACGAGCGATTCCAGGATTCGCGAGAGACTCAGGCGGGTGGTTTCCTCGCACGTGCCCCCGCGCGAAGGCGGATAGCAGGCCACCTGTATCTCCGGCGCCAGGCCGACCGCGTGGTAGGCCGCCAGCAGTGTTCCAACGCAATCGCCGCCCACACCCTTGAGCGCGAACGGCACGCCGCCGCGCGAGCCGCCGTGAAACCACGGCGTTCTGATCCACGAATCGAGTTCGCTCTTGAGAGCGTCCGCGAGCTGGGGGTTGTCGAGTAGATTGCTCATGTGGGAAGGGGAGTGACGACGGGATTTTCTATGGGCATGTCCGGGAACCCAAGGAATCCGTTGCTGCTCGTGTTGTAGGTCGTCGCGGTGAAGTTGCTGAACTTCGAGGATTGCGACGTCTCCCGCGCGCCGTCATAGCCGAAATACACCTTGATCGTGTCGCCGTTATCCAGCAGGGGCGGCGGGTAGGCGAGTCGAAGGAATGAGCGCAGGTCTCCCGTGGTCTCCGTGCCGTTGGCGATGATCGGCACGCGGATCGTAATGGTGACTCCGGACTGCGTCACGTCATAGGCGATGAAACCGCCGTTGAACCAGCCGGAGACAAACGTCCCCACCGCCGTGCTGTAAAGCATGTTCTGCTCGATGGTGTCGGCCGTCGCCGGTATCTGATGCGTCTCGGGGTCCACGCCGAAATCGAGCGAGTAGGGCGTGCGTTGGTCGGTGCGGGAATAGATCACCGTTGGCACGCGGCGATCCAACACGCCCACCAGCGGCTTGATCGAAAGCGACAACGCCGAGGGCGTGCGCTTTGAGAACGCGACCATGCCTTCCGCAACCAGGTCGTAGGCAATCGTCACTCCATCCAGCGTGCCAAACACTTCATAGATCATCGCCCGGAACTGGATGCCCAGCCTCGGGTTGCCGAACGTCGTGAACGGTTCGGTCGGCGTCAGCTCCAGCGTCACGGTCGCCGTCTGTGACGTGCCGTCGCCGCCCTCGCGCGCATTGAGCGTCATCGCCAGCCCCGTGTAGGTGTACGCGCCCAGCGTGACGCCCGCGGGAATGGTCGTGAAACACCAGGTCTGGCCCGCAATCTGATCCGACCAGAACCGGACGGCGAATCCGGTGGTGACCTCTTTCGAGGCCATCAGGTCCGAGAGTGTTTGGGTGATCGTCTTCATGGGTCGGGTTGGAGGATGCCGTCCTCCTCGGAGATGTCGCCGTCCACGCCGCCGGATGTGATCGCCTTCACCACGGTTTCTTCCGGCAGCGACTCGACGTGGAACTCGACGGCGGCGCGCTCCGTGTGCGCCAGGTCGAGCTCGATGTCTTCAGTGGAGAACCGCGCCAGCGTCATGAGCGATACGATGGCCCCGGCGGAAAGCGCCGGCACGGGTCCGGCCACCTGCAACGTCTCGTTGCCATCGCCGTCCACCGTCACGCCGACCAGTTGCCGCGCATGCCAGCGGGCGGCCTCCAGGTCCATGATCATGAGCGCCGGATATTCGAGACTGGTTTGGTCCGCCGTGCCGTGGAACTGGCCGGGCAGGCAGCTCAGGAAGTAGCCGGCCGGCTGCGCGCCATCGAGGATGAAATCCCGTTTCAGGGACGGCATCCAGAATCGCGTGACGCGCCCGCCCGTCTCCTTCAGGAACTTCAACGCCGCAATGATGGCCCGCCGCGTGAATAGGATCTCCTTGACGGTCACGCTCCATGTCGCGCTGCGCTGGAGCTTCGTCACCGCGGCGATGCCCGAGTCCGACGTGACTCCCTCGCAGGTCCTGGAGCATTCGATGGCGCGCTCCGTCTTCCAATCGCCGATGAACGGAAACACGGGTTCATCGTCATAGACCGGAATGGAGATGAGCGGGATCGAAGGCATGGTATCAGGGAACTGCGCTCTTGTAGGGGTGATCGGATGGAAGCAACGCTTGCAGCCCGTAGGTCCACGCGGCCCAGCCTTCGAGCTTCTGGCGATTCGTCGTGTCGAGAACGGAATCGTAGGCGACGATGCAGGCGATGTCGCCATTGAGATAAGAGTAATCAGGCCAGCCGTGCCCAATACGAAACCATTGCGTGTCGATCGTCGGGTCAGCTGCTTCGGTTCCCACGAGCACGTTCTGAGCAAAATCAGATTGCCAATCGGATGGATTCCCGGGATTGCCGTTTCGGTAGTTATTCGTAAACCAGTCGTAGCCCGGGTAGTTCCACCCAAAGAAACCACGGTGCCAGCCTGCTCCAAATTCTCCAAACGGGCTATGGGAATCGCTCTTCCGTCCCACAAGCAGCATGGACTGAATCCATCTCATGTCCTCTGCCGACATCAGGTAATCGTCCACGCCGTCGAACCGAGCGACCGAGCGGCTGCCGAGGATGTTCTTTTTGATGACGGGCCTGAGGCCGGTCTCGGACTGGCTCATGTGATAGCCGGAGCCGCTGCGGTCCTGCCATTGCGCGATCGCCTCGCCGTCCGGCCCGGCCAGTCGCGAATCGTCCAGCCACAACCGTTTCGTTCCCGCGATGTCCAGCGGGCTCCAGGTAAATGTGGATGGAATGATCGGAGAGTAGGGGAGTGATTCCTCGATGCACTCGGCCACCTCGACGGCCGACGCCGACGCATCCGCATGCCGCCAGTTCGCCTCGGTGGAAGAACCCGAAAATCGCGCCACCATGATCGGAACGACCAGCGAACCCGCCGCGTACGTCCCGGCCAGACCCGCGCCCGACACGCCAAACGATGTGGTCCCCACGGAAGCGATCTGGAACAGCTCGCAGGACACCGCCTCGTCGCAGCTCCAGATGAGCGCCCAGCCGTTGGTCGCAAACTCCCGAAGCTGCGTCTCCACGACAGGCACGGTGCTGCCCGAGGCCGTGGCCGTCACCGCCACCGCGTCCGGCCAGATCGGCGTCACGATCTTGCTGCCGATATTGTAGCGCATGAACTGCTGAAGCCGCCGCGCCTCCGTCAGCGTCTCGGTCTTGACGGTGAATTTCAACGCGCGGATCGGCACGGTGGACAAAAGCTCGCGCTGCTGATCGCCGTGCGGCGCCGTGGCGATGTTCGACGGATAGCGCAGCGAGACCTTGAGGTTCGGCGACCAGTCCGGCTCGAAATCAAACAGCGGCAGCGTTGTCGGGTTGGTGGTCATCAGGAGAGGCCGAGAATCCTGCGCACTTCGCGCGGGTTGGACGCGATGGAGGCCATCACCGCCTGCCGGTTCTGCGAAGACGAGGCGATCCGGTCGAGTTCCGAGTCGCCGATGCCCACGACGTTCTGGATCACGACAGGAGCCGCGCCGCCGCCGGCCGACGCCGACACCGACGGCACCACGCCGCCCGCCGCAAACGAGTAACGCGGCAATGCCAGCGCCGGCAGCGTGAGCCGGTTGATGGCGTGAATGACATTCGGGCCGCCCAGCCAATCCACCGCCTCGGGCCGGATGAACCCCTCGCCCCCGCGCACCGCCACCAGAAACCGGTCGTCCGCGCTGCGGGGAAGTCCCAGCGGCACCGCGGGGTCGCCCACGTAGCCGCCCGCGGCGAAGGATTTCATAATGCCGCGATTCCAACTGGCGACGACACCGCCCGTCGCGAATGACTGCGTGACACGGCCATCAGCGCCAACGTATCCGCCGTGAGCGGCTGGGGTTTTACTGCCAAAGAGGAATGAGAAAAAACTACCCAACATGCCCGTGTTGCCTGCTTTTCCGTTGCCCAACAGCCCTTCCATCAGTTGATTTGCCGCCTGCTTGGCGAACAAATCTGCCATGCTGGTAAGGATGTTCTTTCCCATGTCACGGAACGCATCCGAAACGTTCTTGGTGCCATCGATCATCCCTTTGATGGATGCGCTAAACGCCTTGCCCAGTTGATCCGACACTTCGCCGATGAAATTCGCGGTGATCTGTGATGTGGACTGGATTTTGGACGAGACATTCGCCATTCCGGCATTGATTCCGTCCATCACGCTGTTGCTGGCCAGCGCTTGTTTTTGCTGGTTCTGCGTCGTCTCCTGAATACGGCTGTTATAGGTGGAGAGTTCTGCGTTCACCTCTGCGAGGTATTTGGCCTCATCAGGATCTCCGACGCCGGGCGACTTCTGAAGGCAATTTCGCAATGAGATCGTTTCCTCAAGCCCCCCGCGGAGTTTCTCGAGCGCTTCGGTTTGCGCCTGGACCGTCTGGTGCGCAGCTTCCGATGCGGAGATCTCGCCGATGTTTTTGCGAGCGTCGATGTCGCGAGTCTTGGCCTCCATTTCGGTTTTGATTGCATCCGCGGCAGACGGCGTTTTAGTCGCCGCGGCGGATGGCTCGGAGGTTGCCTTGCTCTTCTTAACTGGCGACTCTTTGTTGGATGCCTTGGCCGTGTTGGCCTCATCTTTCACCTTGCGCAGCGAGGCGGCCACGCGTTCCAGACCGGCCGCGAACTGTTCCAGCACATCAGAACCAAGCGACTTCAGGGAAATGCCAAGCTCAGTGATGCCACTGCCGGCGGCTGCGCCGACGGTGTTCAACCTCTCGCTAGCCTTGTCTATTATGTTTGTGAAGTTATCGGTATCCGAAATCGCCTTGTCTATGACGACGCGGAAGTGCAGCCACACGGTCACGACATTGTCGTTATCAGCCATTGGGTTTTGCCTCCCTTAATTGCCCTGGGAACATGAGGCGGGAAAGCGCGTCAGGGTTCGGTTGGGCTGGGCTTGTCTGCATGTCCGGTATATACCAACAGTTGGTAACATTTGCAACACTCTTTGGAGAGGAAGACGGAGGCCGGAAGACGGGGGAGGGAGGAAGCGAGAAACGCGGAACGCGAATCGTAAACGAGGTGGATCGCGACCTCCGGGCGCGATTTGGTGGTCGAAAGAAATCGCGTGATCGAAGGAGATCGTCCTCGGCTCACCGGGACGGTTCGCCCTACCTCGGAGATGCCGACACGCTGTTGCAGGCGAGCGAAAGGAAATCGCGTCCGGAGGCCGCGATCCACCGCCTTCACGAGTCGCGAGCCCCTAGTCCCGATCTCGTCGTAACCCGTGCATTGGACAGGCGGGACGCCTACCCTACTTTGTTGAATAAGTGGATACGCGCGCCGTCTATCCCACTATGATGCCCACTTACCGCCCGCCGCCTGCCGCCTTCCACCTTCCTCGCATGCTTGACGCCGCGTCCGTGTTGCGAGAGAGTCGCTCTACTGTAACGTTGGCGGAAACAAGGAGAGACATGCCTCATATGAAACTGGTTACTGCAGTGTTCCTAGGTCTGCTGCTCTGTCTTGCGGTGGAAGTTCAGGCGCAGGAGAGTTACTCACCTGCTGAAATCAAACAATTCATTGCGAAAGCGAACAGAGGCGATAAGTCCGCTCAACTCTGTCTGGGCGGCTGCTATGCCAACGGCAGGGGCGTGACCAAGGATGACGCTGAAGCGGTGAAGTGGTATCGCAAAGCCGCAGAACAGAATAGCGCCGCAGCTCAATACTGTCTGGGCGTCTGCTATGCCTATGGCAGGGGCGTGCCAAAGGATGAGGCGGAAGCCGCAAAGTGGTATCGCAAAGCCGCAGAACAAAGAATTTCCCTGGCTCAATGCAAACTGGGCGACTGCTATGCCAATGGCACGGGCGTGCCAAAGGATGACGCGGAAGCCTACAAGTGGTATCTCGCAGCCGCAGAAAGGGATTGGAGCACAGCTCAATGTAAACTGGGCGACTGCTATGCCAATGGCAAGGGCGTGACCAAGGATGAGTTTGAAGCCGTGAAGTGGTATCGCACAGCCGCAAAAAAACATCACCTCCCGGCTCTAAACAGACTGGGCGACTGCTACAGGCTTGGCATCGGCGTGATGAAGGATGTGGATGAAGCCGTGCGATGGTATCGCAGAGCCGCAGAACAGAATTGCGGCCCAGCTCAATTCAGTCTGGGCCTCTGCTGTGCCAATGGCATCGGCGTGACGAAGGATGTGGATGAAGCCGCGAAGTGGTATCGCAGAGCCGCAGAAAAAGGCGACGACTCAGGTCAGAATAGTCTGGGCATCTGCTATGCCAATGGCACCGGCGTGACGAAGGACTACGTGGAAGCCTACAAATGGCTGGATTTAGCTGCGGCTCAGGGGAATGAAAAAGCCAAAACCACTCGAGACGATCTGGAGAAGAAGATGTCGCCCGATCAGATTGCCCAGGGACGGAAGCTCTCTGGCGAGTTCAAGCCGGCGCAACAGTGACGAAGAGGTTCGGGGTTCGGGATGCGTAATCCGTGATTTGTAATTTGTGATGTGCGATACGTGATGCGTGAGGAGGTGGACTCCGCCGCCATCAACCCGAAGGGTTTGCAGATAGTAGCCGGAGGTCGGAGTCTGCGGAGACCTCCGGGCGCGTTCAAGAACACACCACGCACCCCGAAGGGGTGCCTGAAACTCGTGATTCGTAAACGAGGTGGATCGACCTCCGGGCGCGATTTCCTTTCGCTCGCATTCTACAGCGTGTCGGCATCTCCGAGGATTTCCTTTCGACCACGGAAACGCGCCCGGAGGTCGTCCATTAAAGGATTGGAGTCAAATGCAAAAAGTCCCCCGCCAGTGAGAACTCACTGGAGTCTTCGTTGCTTGTTGACGAACCGTCCGACGTGCCGCACCCGCGTCCACTGGCCCACACCGTGCTCTGGCGTCTTGATCGAGTTCAGCTTGCGGGGTCTCGTTCAGTCATCCATCAGGTTCCGCACAGGCCGAACAGCCTCTGATTCCACAGGCGGCTGTTTTCGCCGACCCGCACCTCCCCCGCTCGCGCGGGGCCACCAAATGCATACGTGCCGCCACAGTTCCAGGGGGGGGATTTCACGTTTCGTGGTTCATCCGGCTCGCGCCGGACTTTCCAACCCTTCGTTGGCTCTGTGGCGGGCGAGACTCAGTGTACGCTGTCACTGCCGACCGATTCAACCGCAAATTGTTTCGAGGATCGGCCCGCTTTTCCACTCACGCTCCTGGCTGGCGGCCAACCTCCGGGCTGGTTCGCGGGCCGATCCTCACACGCTCGTGATCCAAAAAGCTTCTCCGTCTCAAAGGCCTCTCCCTTGGCCATCACATGCCACGCCGCCTTGGCCAGTTTGGCCGCCAATGCCTTGCGCGCCAGCACGCTCAGGCCCCCGCATCGCGTCAACTTGCGCTGATACCAGCGCCGTGCCGCCTCGTCGTAGCGGATCGCAAAGGCGGCCGCCTCGATGAAGGCCCAGCTCAGGTAGCGGTTGCCGTTGCGCGTATTGCCTTCGGCCTTCTTCTTGCCGTTGGAGAATCGTGCGGCCTTGGCACCGCGGCAATAGCTGGTGAAGTGGCCCGCGCTGGCAAACCGGCTCAGAGGGCCACTCTCCAGCCAGATCACCATCGCCAGGATGCGGCCCACTCCCGGTAGCGTTTGCAGACGTCGCCAATCCTCCTGCGGTCGGCAGATGGCCAGCACGTCGGCCTCAATGGCTTGAATCTGCGCGCTCAAGAACTTGATGACCTCCAGATTCATGCGCCCCATGCGCGCCGCGCGCGGCTCGCTGGCAAAGAGCGCGTCCAGATCGTCCGGCCCCAGTCGCTGGAGCTGGCTGGCGCTGATGCGGCCGGCTTCCTGACGGGCCAGCAGCGACTTGAAGGAGAGCAGATGGCTGGTGCGTTGATGCACCAAGAGCATGCGCCGGCGCAGCAGGTCGCGCACCGGGCGCAACTCTTTGGGATAAAGGTAGGCGGTCGGCAACAGGCCGAGCCGTTGCAGGTCGGCGAGGTGGAAGGCATCCGTGTCGTCGCCCGTGTGTTTGAGTCCGCTGTATTGCTCGACGCGGGCGGGATTGACCAGGACGACCGGGTAGCCACGGTCCATCAAGCCATCCGCCAGCCAATACCAGTTGAAGGTGCTTTCGATGGCGATGGGCTTCTGAAGCCGGTCGCGATAGGGCTCGAGGGCTTCCAGCACCTGCGGCAGCGAATTGGGCAACCGCTTGCCCCAAATGCGGCGGCCGTGCTGGTCGCAGACGGCGTAGTAACCATTGTCGCCGTGGAGGTCCACGGCGGCGAAGAACTGTTCGGTCGTTTCCATGAGAATCTCCTTTCTAGGGTTGTCGGTCCGATACCTTTTACCCGACTGCCGGCCAAACAGCAGCCGTCAGCCTTTAGATGATTCTCACGTTCCACCACGAAGACGCGTCTCCGAGGCAGGGCGAACCGTCCCGGTGAGCCGAGGGGGCGGCCCGCTAAACACGCGAAAGGACGCGAAAGTGGGGCGGGCGACCGAGACCGGAGACGGGAGCATCACTCCAGCATTCCATTACTCCATGACTCCATATGATCTTGCCGGGCCGGGGGCATACGTAACCATCTGGTTACTTCATCGAATAGAACCGGCCGTTGTTCGTCTACAGAGGTGATATGCATGAACACAGCCATGACCGGCTGGAAGCCCTGCCAACAGTGTGCAGCATCTGCAACAGTGTTCGATGCCGGTCGCGCCTGAGCGAATGCAGAAACAGTGGGAAACAATCACACAAGAGGAGGTCCTAGCATGAAAGCGAATCACGTCCGGATCATGACAACGCTGGCTGCCGTTTTGCTCGGCACCGGCGGCGTTGAAGCACACGAGCTGTATGCGAGGCATTCAGCCGAAGTATATGAAAAGATGGCGGCGGAGGTCGGTAAAGCTGTGCGCGAGTGCAACGATACGGTTCCAAATGGGTACGATTTAGGTACTATAACCTTCGGGTACACAATTAACGCGGTGCGAGCTGACCAGAAGTACGAGTCGAAGGTGTGTCGCGGTTATGGATATGTCAGGCTAATAGAAAAGGATTCGAATGGGGCGATCCATGTCACCGTTGTGACATGGGAAAGCGGTCATGAACAGGACCCAGAGAGAGCGATCATATGCTATTTCGCAAAATCAGAAGAGGAGTCCGTGGCGAAGCTGAAGCCGTCCGATCGCGTGCTCATTAGAGGAGAATGCATCGGAAATGCATCCGGCTGGGTCATTCTGTTGGGTTGCCACATTGATGAGGTTGAGTCTTACAGGCCATGACGGCCGATGGCGGCATGCGGGTCATTGCGTGGGAAGCTGTTGAAAGAACTCGAACTGCCGGATGCGACATTGTAGGCAAGGTCCCCGACGTGGCGAGATCATCATGAACAATCGCCGGGTCGGGGATCTGGCCTGCATCGGAATCCGCATTCCATAGGGTGTGTCAACGGTTTCAGACGATTTAACCCCTTCGGGGTAGGATCTACATTGGATGCGTGACCCAGGGTAGCTCGTTCCGCGCAACCCCGGGCTGAGTGACGAAATCCCTTCAGGATGTCCGGCGACGGCTTTTCCAAATATGAAGCCGAAGGCCCTGGACTGCTGCGAGCATCGCAGCTCTCGCCGGCGGCCCGATCGCGAGCGGCGCGTTTTCGAGGTGGAACGTGACCTCCGGGCGCGTTTTGGCGGTCGAAAGAAATCGCGTGATCGAAGGAGATCGTCCTCGGCTCACCGGGACGGTTCGCCCTACCTCGGAGACGCCGACACGCTGTTGCAAGCGAGCGAAAGGGAATCCCCGTTCCCCCCTTCGCGTCCTTTCGCGTGTTTAGCGGGCCGCTTCCCCGATTCACGATTCACGTTCCGCGTTCCCCGTTTCGCTCTCCGCGTTCTCCGCGTCTCTGCGGTGATCGAAAGGAAATCGCGTCCGGAGGCCGCGATCCACCTCCTCAGGCATCACGAATTACGAATCACAAACTGCAAATCACGCATCACGCATTACGGATTACGAATCACGAGCCCCAAACCCCGAACCCCGAACCCCTTCGTCACGGTCTCTTGGGCCTGAACTCGCGGCAGAGCCTCTGCCCTTCGGCAATCTGGTCGGGTGACATCTTCTTCTCCAGCGCGTCTCGATTCTTTTTGGATTCTTCAGTCCCCTGTGCCGCAGCCAGATTCATCCATTTGTAGGCTTCCACGAGATCCTTGGGTGCGCCCGTGCCATCGGCATAGCAGGCGCCCAGATTATTCTGAGCTTGGCCGTAATTCTGTTCTGCGGCTTTGCGATACCACTTCACGGCTTCAACCTCGTCCTTGGGCACGCCACTGCCATCGGCATAGCAGGTGGCCAGACCGAATTGAGCTGCGCCGACATTCTGTTCTGCGGCTTTGCGAAACCACTTCACGGCTTCCACCGCATCCTTGGGCACGCCCTTGCCATCGACATAGCAGGCGCCCAGCAAAGATTGAGCTTGGCTGTGATTCTGTTCTGCGGCTTTGCGAAACCACTTGCAGGCTTCAGCGGCATCCTTGGTCACGCCCGAGCCTGTGGCATAGCAGAGGCCCAGACGGAACTGAGCTTCGATCTCTCCACTTTCTGCGGCTTTGCGATACCACTTCACGGCTTCGGCCTCGTCCTTGGTCACGCCCGTGCCTTTTTCATAGCAGAGGCCCAGATTGCATTGAGCCACGCGGAAATTCTGTTCTGCAGCTTTGCGATACCAACTGACGGCTTCAGCCTCATCCTTGGTCACGCCGATGCCATTCTCATAGCAGTAGCCCAGAATATTCTGAGCTGCGTCGTGTCCATTCTCTGCGGCTCTGCGATACCACTTCACGGCTTCATTCACATTCCTCATCATGCCGATGCCATTGGCGCAACAGAGACCCAGATTGAATTGAGCCGGGCCGTAATTCTGTTCTGCGGCTGTGCGATACCAACTGACGGCTTCATACACATCTGTCATCACGCCGATGCCAAGCCTGTAGCAGTCGCCCATTTTGTTTAGAGCCGGGAGGTAACCCTGTTTTGCGGCTTCGCGATAAAAATACTCGGCGCTAAACTCACTCTGCTTCACGGCCGTACCATTGGCATAGTAGTCGCCCAGTTTATATTGAGCCTCGGCGTTTCCTTTTAACGCGGCTTTGCTATACCACCTACCTCCTTCAAACTCATTCTTTGTCACGCCCATGCCATTGGCATAGCAGTCGCCCAGTGCACATTGAGCCCTGCTGTCTCCTGCTTCTGCAGCTCTGCGATACCACTTCACGGCTTCAGCCGCATCCTTGCTCACGCCCTTGCCGTTGGCATAGCAGAGGGCCAGTTCCAATTGAGCAAGGCGGCTATTCTGTTCTGCGGCCTTGCGATACCACTTTGTCGCTTCCGCCTCATCTTTTGGTACGCCGTTGCCATAGGCATATGTGAGGGCCAGACTGAATTGAGATAACTCATCGCCTCTCTTCGCTTTCGCAATGAGTTGTTTTATTTGTGCAGGTGTATCACTCGCCTGCGCCTGGACTTCCGCCGCAAGACAAAGCAGCAGACCGAGGGACAAAGCAGCAATCAGTTTCATGTGAGGCAGTTCTCTCCTTGTTTCCGCCAGTTCGACAGTGGAGCGACTCTCTCGCAACCGGGCCGCGCCGTCAAGCATGCGAGGAAGGCGGGAAGTGGGAGGTGGAAAGCAGAATGCGGAATGCGGAGTGCGGAGTGCCGGCATCATAGTAGGGTAGACGTCCCGGCTGTCTACTTATTCATCGGAGTAGGGTAGAGGGGGCGCCTCTTCAGTGATGAATGATTGGACAGGAGGGACGCCTGCGCTGCTGATGAAAATGCGGACACGCTGACGAATGCGATCGAAAGGAAATCGCGCCCGGAGGTCGCGATCCACCTCATTCACGATTCGCGTTCCGCGTTTCCCCCAACTCT
>Ga0265297_10005762_pt1 | contig 18516 bp, 15 predicted proteins | sample Munlanlwell13791_FD_192502 | JGI IMG/M metagenome (GOLD analysis project Ga0265297, IMG submission 192502) | Leachate microbial communities from a municipal landfill in Southern Ontario, Canada - Leachate well 137-91 | ecosystem: Engineered > Solid waste > Landfill > Unclassified | place...
ACACGACGTACTAAATGCCAAACAACACGAACGGGAAGCAGAAATCGTTTTAAATGCAGGGCAAATGAATGCTGTTACTATTGCCACTAATATGGCTGGTCGTGGTACTGATATTAAACTGGGACCGGGAGTCGTTGAATTGGGTGGATTAGCAGTCATCGGGACCGAACGGCATGAATCTCGTCGTATTGATAACCAGTTACGTGGACGTGGTGGTCGACAAGGAGATCCTGGATACTCTCGCTTTTACCTTTCCGCTGATGATGACTTGATGCGTCGATTCGGTGGGGATCGTTTTAAAAATATGATAAGAATGATTACCATGACAAAAGGATCTGATGTGGAAACGCCGCTTGATTATGGTATGTTTTCAAAACTGGTTTTACGAGCTCAACATCAAATTGAGGGTAACAACTTTGATCGTCGAAAATCGGTATTGCAATATGATGAAGTACTCCGTCGTCAACGTGATATTATTTACAAACAACGAACCGATGTATTGTTTAAAGAATCCATTGAACCATCGGTTAATGACATGATTGAGGCTACCATTGATGGGGTTCTCGAACAATACCCCAGCGATAAAAAAGCTCTTTTCGGGGCCTTGAACGTTTATTTCCCCAAAGAAGCTCTTGATGCGGGGATTATGGCAAATCCCGCCACTGACATTAAACAATACGTCTTTGATGTCATTAAACGCGAAACAACAGTTAAAAAAGAGTTATCTTCGGAAACGATATATAACGATTTTCTCAAAGCAATCACGTTGCGCGTTGTCGACACTTACTGGGTGCGGCATATTGATGCGATGAGTGAGTTGCGACAGTCGGTTTCATTACAAAGTTATGGGCAGGTTAATCCATTTCGACAATATCAGGAACTTGGATTTCAGATGTTTGAAGTAATGGTAAAAAATATTCAAAATGATGTTACTCGGTTTGTTTTAAAAGCCCAAGTTCGTCAAAACGTCGATCGAGTTCAAGTTGCAAAACCAATGGGAACATCTTCAGGAAAAGAAGATGACAGCCATAAACGTCAACCGGTAAAAGCAGTTCAAAAAGTTGGTCGAAATGATCCATGTCCGTGTGGCAGTGGCAAAAAATATAAGTATTGCCATGGTATTAACAAATAAAAGACAATTAGGTGAAGGGCTATGTTAATTAGCGACTTAAAACAAATCATTGCGGAACTTGAGAGTGATTTTTGGGATTTGAAAGCGACACTTGATCCCGAAAAAATTAAACAAAATATATCGATACTCGATTTGGAAACCGCCAAACCGGATTTATGGTCGGATTCGAAAAAAGCTCAGGATATTTTTGTGGAAATCAATGAAAAAAAGGCGTTTTTATCCGCATATAATGACATTAAAGAAATACTAGACACCATAAAAGTAATGTATGAATTGGTACAAATAGATGAAACGATGGATATCGCGGATGCAGAGAGACTGAAACGAGATTTTCGAGAAAAAACGGCATCACTTAGGGTCAAGGTTTTACTTAACAAACCATATGATAAGTTTAATGCTATTTTAGATTTTCATCCTGGTTCAGGAGGTACCGAGAGTCAAGACTGGGCACAAATGTTACTGCGGATGTATACAAGATGGGCTGAATCCAAAAAATATAAAATTACTATTTTAGATTACGAGGATGGAGAAGAAGCCGGCCTTAAGTCCGCAACTATTCTCGTGGCGGGCAAAAATGCTTATGGTTACTTGAAAGCCGAATCTGGGGTTCATCGTTTGGTGCGAATTTCCCCCTTTGATTCCGCCGCTCGTCGCCACACTTCGTTTGCATCGGTTTCCGTCGTTCCAGAAATTGACGAATCGATTGTTTTAGACATTAAAGACGAAGATTTGAAAATTGATGTCTATCGATCATCTGGTAACGGGGGTCAGAGTGTTAATACTACCGACTCGGCAGTAAGAATCACCCATCTACCTACAAAAATTGTTGTAACATGTCAAAACGAACGAAGTCAGATTCAAAATCGCGAAACAGCAATGAAAATCATTCGTGGTAAACTTTACCAATTGGAATTAGAGAAAAAACAACATGAACTTGATGAACTAATGACTAACAAAGTAAGCAATTCTTGGGGTTCACAAATTCGATCATATGTTTTTTGCCCATACACAATGGTAAAAGATCATCGAACAGATGCTGAGACAGGTAATGTTGAAAAAGTAATGAATGGCGACATAGATGAATTTATAACCGCATACTTAGTAAAATATAGCAAATAAAAAGTCCAAATAGAAACGAGATATCATTATGATTGGAATTTTTCACATCCGTAACATTGGCAAATTTGAAACTTATGTTTTTTTAACTCTTGGCGTTTTTCTCATGGCCTGCGCTTACTATTTTTTTGTAATTCCCTCAGGCCTTGTCGTTGGTGGGGCAACTGGTATCGCAATGATTGTCAGTCGCTATATACCTGGCATCCCGATTTCGCTTTTATCGCTTTGTTTCAATATGTTTTTTTTGCTAATGGGTTTGCTTTTTTTAGGCAAGAAGGAGTTTTATCGAACAGTCTATGGATCATTACTATTTCCTGCGTTTTTAGCGTTATTTGAATTGTTGTTTTCAAATCTTATGTTTGCCGAAAGTGATTTACTTTTGATCACTTTGTATGCTGGGGGTTTAGCTGGCATGGGATTTGGAATTGTATGTAAATATGGTGGATCAACTGGTGGGACAGATATTGCCATCAAAATTGTTAAGAAATACTCTAAGTTGTCTTTACAGATGAGTGTTTATCTTGTGGAAGCGACGATTATTATTGCCGGCGCTATAACTTTTCCTTTAGGTATTAATCAAGGTATAATTACCGCTTTATACGCAATTGTCGTTGTCATGATAACTGGAAAAGTATCTGATTCCTTTGTAATTGGCTCGCAATCAAAAAAAGCTGTAAACATTGTTACCGATCATCCAAAAGAACTTAAAGATGTTCTATTTGCGAAATTACGTCGTGGTGTGACTGAGATTCAAAGCCAAGGCGGATTTACTGAACATAAAAAAACCTTGTTAATCATGGTTATCTTGAACACTGAATACCACCGAGTTGTGCAAATCATCAGCGCTATTGACCCCAAGGCATTTGTTTATGTTACTCCTGCCTCGGAAATTCGTGGCGAATGGTCCAGCAAGGAAGAGGTGTTGGTGAACAGTGATTACAGTCCAAAACCTGAAAAAAAGTAATAATCGTTATACAGTTACTTTTCAATTAAACGATAGTTCCGCCGCTGTTTTTTTAGTATCTGAGGATCTTGTCGTTGAATATCGCTTAATTCCGGGCAAAATTCTTGAGGATTTTGCCTTTCAGTCATTTAAAAAGGCCGCTGATATCGATGAATATTTTCATAAAGCAATGAACTATGCAGTTCGTTATCCGCAAACAGAAGCAACGATGAAGAAATATTTGGAAAATCGGATGGTGCCAGACGATAAAATTATAAGCATCATTGCGAAATTAAAGCAAATCGGAATTATTGACGATGAAGTATTTACAATTAACTATGTCGAGAATCATTTTCGTTTCCACCATGAAGGAAAAATAAAAATTCGTTTTGATTTAAGGGGCAAAGGAGTTTGCGAAACAATCATTGAAAAAGGGATAAACACAATTGGAAATCAGGCCGAAACCACGGCTATGGAGATACTATTTGATCGCAAACTATCATCGCTTAAATCAAAACCGCTTCGTAAAGGGATGCTACTGATGACACATTATTTAGTTGGCAAAGGATATGATCGCAGCATTTCCGAAGCATTTGTTATGGCCAAAGCGAATCAGTTTCATAATTCTATCGAGGAAATTGATTTGATACGTAAAGATTATGTTAAAATATGTAAACATTTGGGGATTACAAAAGCACTTGATCATTCTCAAAAAGAAAAAGTAATAAAATCATTGATGGCAAAAGGATATTCATATTTCACAATTAAAAACCTAATCGAAAGCGGGTCATCAGATGACGAATCAACAGTATAATTTTGATGTCGCAGCCTTCTTGTCAGGGACATCCCAATCAGCATTTCAAATGTTGGGTGCTAAATTGACTACCGATGAGCAAAATCATGTTAGCGGCGGATTATACTCTGTTTATGCGCCTCATGCTAAATCGGTATCCGTAGTTGGAGATTTTAATAATTGGGATCCACAAAAACATGTGATGAAAAAAGTGGATAAATGCGGGATATACCAATTGTTTATTTCTGGGATCCAGCAATTAGACAATTATAAATATGCTATCGTGACCGCTGCAAATAAGACTATTCTCAAAGCTGATCCATATGCGTATTATGCCGATGTTCGCCCTAATACAGCCTCAAAAATTTATGATCTTGAAGGTTTTCATTGGCATGATGAAGAATATCTTTTAAATCGAAAAAGCCACGATTATACAACGGAAAAAATGGCTATTTATGAAGTTCACCTTGGTTCTTGGATGAAGATATCGGAGTCTATCGGCGACAAGTATATGGAAATAGCCGATTCGTTAATACCATATGTCAAAAAAGAAGGTTTTACGCACATAGAATTATTACCTATTACTGAGCATCCACTTGATGAATCTTGGGGATATCAAACGACCGGATATTACAGTGCTACGTCCCGATATGGAACGCCAAAGGATTTTATGTCTTTCATTGATCGGTGTCATCAAAACGATATTGGTGTGATTATGGATTGGATTCCTGGACACACCTGTAAAGATGAACATGGCTTGATTTTGTTTGATGGAGAACCATTGTATGAATATAGCGAATCCAAGATTTGCGAAAATGTTGTTTGGGGAACGGCAAATCTTGATTTAAGTAGTGGAGTTACTCGTAGTTTCTTGATTTCAAACGCAATATTTTGGGTGAAATATTACCACATTGATGGTTTTCGAATTGATGCTGTATCCAATATAATCTATTTTCTTGGCGACTCAAGAAATGGTACTAATTATCCGGCCATCGATTTTCTGAAGAATTTATCAGTAGCCGTAAAACAATTTGATTCATCGGTTTTGTTGATTGCGGAAGATTCCACGGATTACCCAGCTATCACCAAATCGGTTGCTGAAGGCGGAGTAGGGTTTGATTACAAATGGAATATGGGTTGGATGAATGATACACTTCGATATTTTGAAAAAGATCCAATTCACCGGCAATATCATCATGACCTGATAACATTTGGTTTGATTTATGCTTTTTCAGAAAAATTCATCTTGCCGCTATCTCACGATGAAGTCGTACATGGAAAACGATCCTTGGTTTCGAAAATGCCTGGTGATGACTGGCAGAAATTTGCAAACTACCGAACCCTTTTGGGTTTGCAATTCGTTCATCCGGGTAAAAAGTTATTGTTTATGGGAGACGAATTTGGTCAAAGAGATGAATGGAAAGACAAAGGTGAGTTAGATTGGTTTTTACTGCAATACTCAGCCTACAGTCAGGCTGCAAAATATGTTCGGGATTTAATTGCCGTCTATAAACACCATAAGGCACTTTATGAACTAGACCATAATCCACAAGGATTTGAATGGATTGATGCCAACAATAAAGAACAGTCGGTTTTTTCGTTCATCCGTTACGCGAAAGATCCTAATGATTTTTGTATTGTTGTTATCAACATGACACCGCAGGCATATGAAACGTTTTCGTTTGGAGTCCCAAAACTAGGAACATATACAGAAATCCTCAACAGTGACAAAGAATTATATGGGGGATCAAATGTTTATAATGGAGTACCAGTGAAATCAATAATGCAAGCAAAGCATCAGTTTGAACAATCGCTTGTGATTAAATTAGCACCATTATCCATCTCCGTATTTGAATATACAAAACAAACTTTAAACCAATAAGTAAAAAGTCATAAACAAAAGAAGGTGTCAACGTGAAAAAAACGCTTGTTTCCATGATTCTTGTCGGTGGCAAAGGAACACGTCTTAAGGAAATTACCAAAGATACGGCCAAACCAGCGGTATCCTTTGGGGCGAAATATCGGATGATTGATTTCACGTTGTCAAATATCGCCAATAGCAACATTGATGTTGTTGGTCTGATTACTCAATATGAACCTTTTGAACTGATGAGTTACATCGGCAGAGGTGCGAGTTGGGACCTTGATGTTTTGGATGGGGGAATTTTCTTTTTGACTCCCTATGCAAAAAACGGCAATATCTTGTGGCAACGAGGAACAGCTCATGCAGTTAAACAATATTTTAATTTCATTCGGGAATATGATGCAGAGTATGTATTAATCTTATCGGGTGATCAAATATACAAAATGGATTATCGCGATTTATTAAAACACCATTGCCAACATAATGCGATGATTACTATCGCTGCTACACCCGTTGATATTGCTGAAGCGTCGCGGTTTGGAATAGTTGAAACTGATAGTTTCGAACAGATGATTGGTTTTGAAGAGAAGCCCGTTCATCCCAAAAGCAACCTTGCTTCCATGGGGGCTTATATTTTCAACGCGGATATTTTAGAAAAACGTCTTGCAGATACCGATGCAAAAGAATCGGTCGATTTTGGTCAAGATATTATTCCGAAATGCTTAGCTGATGGTGATGTGATTTCTGTATATCAGCATCTTGGCTATTGGCGTGATATTGGTACTGTTGAATCACTTTATCGGGCAAATATGGATATGCTTGATGATCCCAATTTTTTAGATTTAAACAAACGGGATCATCTGCCGGTATATTCTAAATCCTTAAATCTTCCTCCCCATATTGTGACAGAAACTGGATTAGTTCAAAATAGTTGTATCGCTGATGGATGCTTGATTTCGGGAACGGTTTGGCATTCAACTATTGGCTATCAAACAATAATCATGAATGGCGCCGAAGTTCGTGATTCTGTCGTTTTACCAAATGTGGTGATATCGGAGAATGTTCATTTACAAAATGTTGTCGTTAATAAGGATTTAACTATTCCGAAAAATTATCGATTATTATCTCAAAAAATTGTTGTCCTCGATTCGACAAATATCCGAAAGTTAGGTGAGATCGATGAGTAATCTTTTTTTGATCATTGATGCAACCATCCGTGGCAATCTTTATCGTTTAACACGTCATCGAATGCCAGGAGCCTTACCATATGGAGCGAAGTATCGATTGGTTGATTTTACCTTATCTAATTGTAAAAACTCAGAGATTCATAATGTCGCCATTTTTCCATATGGGAACTATCGATCGCTAGCCGATCATATCGGGTCGGGTGATCGGTGGGATTTGAATCGTCGAAAAGATGGAATTTTTATTCTTCCACCAAAAAATATGAATGTAACGGCCGAAGACACAATCAGTTTTCAACGGATGTATGAACATCTTGAGTATTTTCTTCGCAGTACTCAAGAATATGTCATCATAACTCCAGGTAACATTATTTGGAATGTTGATTATAATGTTATTCTCGATCATCACCGCAAAAACAAAAACGATATTACCGAGGTTATCGGTGATAATGGTAAACGCTTGAAAACATTTGTGCTTTCGAAGGCGTTATTGTTAGAATACATTTCTAGTTATGATGTAATTCCATATCGAAACTTAACCGAAGTGTTTGATTATGCTCACAATATTGTCAAGGAACAATACAATTTTGAATCAGTATGCTTCTTCATTGAGACGGCTGAAGAATTATATCGAGCTGACATGGCGATGCTTATATCCGAAGTTAGAACCCATTTATTTAATCCAAACCGACCCATTTATTCCAAAGAAACAATGTCAAGTCCTTCAAGGTACGGCAAGGAAGCACAAGTAAAAAATAGTGTTATTGCTAGTGGTGCTATTATCAATGGATCAGTCATCAATTCCATCATTGCCAGAAAGGCGATTGTTGGCAAGGGAGCCATGGTAATCAATTCTGTGTTGATGAATCAATGCATCATTGAAGATGGCGCCCATGTGGAAAATGCCATCCTTGATAAGGAGACACGGGTCTTAAAAAACGCTAGTATTATCGGAGCTATCGATGATCTTTTCATAACGGAGAAGAAGCAAATCGTTGCCAATGACGAAAAACTAAAAGTAATCCAGATAGCTGTAGAATGCAGCCCGTTTGTTAAAACTGGTGGATTGGCGGATGTGGTTGGGGCTTTAGCCGACAACTACAGCCGGTTGGGAATCGAATCACGGGTTGTGATGCCACTTTTTCCTTCCATCAAAGAAAAGTATCGGGTATTGTTTGAAATGCAAGCTGAGACGATTGTCATCTATAACGGCATCAAATATAAAGTTTCGTTATATACATATAGCAAAAACAACACAATATATAGTTTTATAGAATCATACGATTTCTTTGACCGTGATCAAATATATGGCTATGATGATGATGGAGACCGTTTTGCCTTTTTTTCAAAAGCATGCCTTGCTTTTACTGATTTGTTTGATGATCTTCCCGATGTAGTTCACATTCATGACTGGCATTGTGGTTTAATTCCGTTATTATTTAAAAACGATCCACGCTATGCTAATACCAAAACATTGATGACCATCCACAATATTGAGTATCAAGGCGTCCATGACGCAGCCATTATCGAGCGTGTGGGAATCACCAATTATATTGTCAATCAGCCAACAATCAACTTTATGGAAATTGGCTTAGCGACAGCTACCAAAATATCAACAGTATCTCCTACTTATCGTGACGAACTTAAATATGAGTTTTATGGTAAGAATCTTGTTGGACTAATAAACCGTCGGGACCGAGATTTATACGGGATTCTCAACGGTTTAAACGATGATATTGGACCAGAAAATGATCTTATCATTCAACAAAAATACGATGTGAAGACATATCTAAAAATGAAACCAATCAATAAAGCGGATCTGCAAAAAAGAATGAACCTTAACATTGGCAATGATTATTTCATCATGGGGATGGTTACCCGAATCGCCGAACAAAAAGGATTTGACATTCTTTTTAATGCTGTTGAGCTGTTGATGCTAAACGCAAAAATTCAGTTTGTTTTACTTGGGGCCGGAGACCAGCAATACATTGATCGATTAATGGCTCTGGAGAGTAAACATCCAGGTCGCATCAAAATGAATATTGGTTATAATTCATCTGAACCTGGATATATATATGCTGGTGCTGATGTTATCTTGATGCCATCTCGTTTTGAACCTTGTGGTACTAGTCAGATGATTGCCTTGAAATATGGAACAATCCCTATTGCGCGGCAAACCGGTGGACTAAATGATACGATTGAAACCTATGATGTAACAACTAAAACTGGCAATGGATTTAAGTTTTTTAATTATAACTCGCGTGATTTCGTGTTTCAGATTAATAATGCTTTCCAATTGTTTTCATCGCAGCCCAATGATTGGAATCATTTAATTAAAAACGCCATGCAGTGCCGTTTTTCATTTGAAACTTGTGCGAAAGCCTATCGAGATTTATATCGGATGATGCTTCAATAAGCGTAATAATCAGGAGGAATAAAATGACTACTAAACCATTTCAATCAACGACAGATTTTGTGAACTGTTTCCAAGATCATCTCGCCAAAATGTACTTAACCGATTCACTCCATAGTAGTATTCGGCAACGGTACAATGTTTTAGGTACATTAGTTAAAGAAGCACTTGCAGCCGATTGGATTAAGACTAACCAGAGGTTAACTTCCGGCACACAAAAAGAAGTTTACTATTTTTCAATGGAATTTTTGATGGGTCGGCTCATTACCAATAACCTTATCAATCTCGGTGTTAGAGACATTGTCGAAGCCGGTTTTTCACGACTTGGTTTTGATTTGAATGAGGTTGAAAATTACGAACCCGATCCAGGGCTTGGCAATGGTGGTTTGGGACGACTTGCGGCTTGCTATCTTGATTCGATGGCATCGCTTCAAATTGCTGGATTTGGCAATTGTATTCGCTATCGATATGGGTTGTTTCGCCAAGTCATAAAAAACGGATATCAGGAAGAACGTCCTGATAATTGGTTATCTGATGGGTATGTATGGGAAATCCGTAAGGAAGAAGAAGCTGAAGATGTCCCGTTTTTTGGTTCCTTTGAAACTATCAATGGAAAAAACATTTATAAACCAAGTGGCTTTGTCAAAGCGGTTCCATATGATGTTCCCATTGTTGGGGATGGTAATGGCTTCGTAACTTGTTTGCGGCTATGGAGTGCTGAAGCAAGCCGTAAATATCCAAAGAATCGGGCCGCAATGGATTATGAAATGGATTTACAAAAACTTTCCGGTTTTCTTTACCCTGATGATACTACTGAAGATGGCAAGCGGGTTCGCTTGATGCAACAATACTTTTTCAGTTGTGCTGGGGTCAAGAGTATTTGTCATAAACATAAGGACAAGTACAAAACCTTAGATAATCTTGCAGAAAAAGTAGTTTTTCATATTAATGATACCCATCCAACCTTAATCATACCAGAATTAATGCGACTATTAATTGATGATGAAGGATATGAGTGGAATCAAGCATGGGACATTGTATCGCATTCAATGGCTTACACTAATCACACGATTTTAGCGGAAGCTTTGGAAAAATGGCCGATTGGTATTATCAAACCGGTTTTACCACGAATTTATCAAATTATTGAGGAAATCAACACCCGATTCTGTTATGATTTGCGGGTAAATCACCATGCCGCTGAAGACCTCATCGAAAAATTGGCAATTATCAATAATGGTGTTGTCAAGATGGCGCATTTGTGTGTTGTTGCCTGTTATTCTGTCAATGGCGTGGCAAAACTGCATACCGAAATTCTTAAGACGCTGGAAATGAGCGATTTTAACCAATTATATCCCAATAAATTCCATAATGTTACTAATGGAATAACCCATCGTCGCTGGCTGATTCATTCTAATCCAGAATTGACAGCGATTCTTGATGAGACAATTGGGGATTCATGGCACAAACACCCGCAAGACCTAATTAAATTTGCCGCCTTTGCCGATGACCATGATATCATTGATCGTTTGCTTGCGATGAAAAAAAAGCGAAAAGTCATTTTGGCACAGCGCATATACCAAGAACGACAATTTGTTATTGACCCCGATGCCATCTTTGATATCCAAGTTAAAAGGCTTCATGAATATAAACGGCAATTACTAAACGCTTTGCACATCATGGATTTGTACAATCATCTCAAATCCGATTCTGATTTTCGCAAAAATTATTTTCCCCATGTTTTTATATTTGGAGCGAAAGCGGCAGGAACATACTATTTCGCCAAAAAAATTATCAAATTGATTAATACTATTGCGACCAAAGTCAATGCCGATATGGAAACAAATTACTATCTAAAAGTCGTATTTGTTGAAAACTATAATGTTTCCTATGCCGAAAAAATCATGCCCGCCGCCGATCTATCCGAGCAAATATCAACGGCTTCAAAAGAAGCTTCGGGAACAGGGAATATGAAATTTATGATGAATGGTGGTTTGACAATCGGTACTGAGGACGGGGCTAATGTTGAGATTCATGAATTGGTTGGTGACGATAATATTTTCATCTTCGGAATGACTGCTCAGGAAGTTACGAGTTTGACTATGGAAAACACATATCATTCGCAAGATGTATTGGATGCGGATGATGATCTTAAAAAAGTAATGGAACAGTTGATAAATGGCTTTTTTGAAGAAGTCAATCTCGATGAATTTCTCGATATTTATACCAAATTATTAAATGATGATCGTTTCTTTGTTCTTAAGGATTTTGCGGCTTATAAAAAAGCGCATGTATTGGCAAATGAAATGTATAAAAACCGCTACCAGTGGGGCAAACGAATGATTATCAATATCGCCAATAGCGGTATCTTTTCAAGCGATCGAGCAATTATGGAATATGCACAGACCATTTGGCATCTTTAAAGTGAAATGAAGCGGTTAAGAAAGGAAGACGATAGCGATGAGTAAGTGGATTGATTTATCGAAGACGATATCTTCGCACATGCCAGTATATCCTGGGGATCCAGATGTCCAAATATCGGATGTTTACACCATAAAAAAAGATGGATTAAATCTAAGAACGGTTACTACTGTGATGCATGTTGGCACCCATCTGGATGCGCCACTTCACTTTATCGAAAATGGTGACGATGTGGCATCCATTGCTATTGATAAAGTTATTGGCTATGCCAACAAAATCAGTGTAACACCAAATGAATATGGAATATTACCGACAGCTTTGATAGAAAAAGCATATATCGGCATTACTAAAAAACACAAAAAATTACTAATCGATACCGGATGGGAAAAATGTGGTAAAGGCGCTGATTTCTTTACCGGCTTTTATGGTTTTGAATCTAACTTTTTTGCTTTTTTGAAGCAATACAATATTGAACTGTTGGGAACAGATATGCCATCAATCAAATACAATCTTTCCGATCAGAAACAAGCACATCAAGATTTGTTAAGTGAAAAAGTGGTTATCGTTGAAAGTATGATAAATCTTGACAAGTTAGATGACACTTTTTGGTTAGTGTGCCTACCACTGAAATGGATTGGTTTAGAAGCTTCAATGGTAAGAGCGGTTGCCTCGAAAAAAAATAGTGACTTTGAACATTAAAAATTGACAATCGATTTTGATGAGACTATAATTATTATAGGAAACGAATAATAGAAACTTCGAGGCGGGGCGCACTTCCCCACCGGCGGTATAGTCCGCAAGCGAAAGCATGATCGGGTGTAATTCCCGAACCGACAGTAAAGTCTGGATGAAAGAAGTTTTTCATGATTGTTTATCATGAAAAATATCCGATTGCCCTCGAATAGCAGGGCAATTTTATTTGGAGGATAGACAATGAAAAAAGTAACGGTTCGGTGGATGATTCAAGTAGCGATTTTATCAGCGTTAGCGGCAGTTGTTATGGTCGGTGAATTTGCGATTCCCTTTATTGGCCCTTCGTTTTTGAAAATGGATTTTGCAGAAATTGTCGTACTGATTGGGGCATTTTCATTAGGGCCTGTAGCCGGTGTAGTTATTGAAGTCTTCAAAGTTTTATTAAATCTTTTATTGGATGGTACATGGTCGGTTGGAATTGGCGAATTCGCAAACTTTTTGATTGGGACGGCCTTTGTTTTGCCAGCCAGTATCATCTACTTCCGCCATAAAACAAAAAAACAGGCAATAATTGGACTCGCTGTTGGAGTTGTTATGATGGCTATCGCTTCAGCATTGCTCAATCTGTTTGTTCTTCTGCCAATGTATGCTGGTTTTATGGGGCTTACCATTGAACAATTAATAATGCAATATTCATTGGCTTTGCCATATGTGACCAATGTCTCAACGGGAATTTTGTTAGGAATCATTCCTTTTAATCTGTTTAAGGGAACTCTTGTATCAATTATTGTTATTTTGTTATATAAACGGGTATCTCCTTTATTGAAAAGTCACGATACGGATGCCACAGACGAAACCAAAGAAGAATGAGGCATGTAAATGAAGAAAACCTTTCTACTTGTAATGCTGTTTTTGTGCGGAGCAGTTATGTTGGCATGTTCAAAAACCACAGAAGCAGAAACCACAGTCACTTCAAATAGTACGACCTCGTTAGTACCGATAGTCTATGACTATAGTGACTTTTCAGATTTGTTCATATCGGAAGTTGATTTACAGTTATATATGCCACAAACAGATTATTATATCTATTATTTCCAATACGATTGCACTCATTGTTTGGAAATTAAAAGTGAAGTATTACAAAAAGTCGCTTCATTGACAAATGACACTATCTATTTTGTTGTGGCAACTTCTCAAAGTGACGTCAATCCTCAGATTGCCGTTACAAAAACACCAACCCTTGTTCTAATTAGCAATGAGACATTTATCGAAGCATATGTCGGAGTTTCAGCCATCCGCGATATTTTAGACATTTTATCATAAATCAAATCAATATTTTTATCAATCCATGTTTTCAATGGCTTCGCAAGGGTAATAAGATCTCGATAGATTTTTTCGTCTTTTGTTTGGGGATGCTAAAAGCATCTTTTTTTCTTTTTTAGGTATGAAAAAAAACCGAATGATGATAGAATAATATCGTAACCTTACGATGAAGAGAGTGTGATTTTATGAATACTGTTAAAATCGACAAATACTTCAAAGGCATGATCGCCCACCGTGGTTTAAGCGGAATTGAAACCGAAAATACAATTAACGCGTTTTTAGCAGCCGCTAATCGCAGTTATTTTGGGATTGAATGTGATGTCTATGCATCAAAAGATGGAAAAATCATCATCACCCACGACGATACACTGCTTCGTTTGGGGATGCTTAATCTATATATTCCCAGTTTTCGTTACGAAGAAATTAAAAAATTTGGCTTGATTGACCGCAAAAGCGGAAATCTTTCCGATAATATTTGTATCCCGTTACTTTCTGAGTATTTGCAAATTTGTAAATCATATAAGAAACACGGTTTTGTGGAACTAAAGGATAATCTTTCTTTTGACAATCTCGATGATATTGTCGCTCAAATCGGACAATTTGGCCAAAATGATCATATCAGTTTAATCGCCTTTTCTGAGAAGTACTTAACTTATGTTCGCAAGAATTTTCCAGATATTGATTTATACTTACTTGCAGAAAAAATAAATGATAAAATCATCGATTACTGTGAACGTCATCGGATTAATCTTGATGTCCGCTATGATGTTTTAGACGAAACCTCAATCAAACGTTTGCACCTTTCTGGTCTCAAAGTTGGCGTGTGGACTGTGGATGACAAAGAGACTGCGGAAAAACTGATTAAACTTGGCGTCGATTACGTAACTTCCAATATTTTGGAGTGATATCATGGCCAAAATTCTGGTCATTGGATCGGTAAATGTAGATTTAATCGGAATTGGAAACGATCCTTTGAAACCGCATGACTCAAATATTGGTAACATCAATATATTTGTGGGTGGAGTTGGCAAAAACATAGCCGAAAACTTATACCGTTTACGGATGGATGTCAGTTTTTTGACTTTCATCGGGAATGATCATTTTGCAAAAATCATAACCGACTACTTGGATCGATTGGGCATTAATTACCATAAATCAATCCGATTGGACCAATGTTCGGGAACGTATTTAGCTATACATGATCCTGATGGATCATTAAATTTGGGAATTAACGATTTGCGGTTGATTGAGAGTATCGATCCGTTTATGGTATTAGCACAAAAAGAATACTTAGACTTATTCGATACGATTGTTATGGATGTTAATTTACCACAAAAACTAATAGATCAATTATTTACATTCTTTCATGATAAAACTATTATTGTTGATGGCGTCAGCCAAGCAAAAGTCACCCGCATTAAGAATCATCTTTCCCAAATCAATCTATTAAAAGTAAATCGTCATGAACTGGCAGCGTTATTAGACCATCCGATTGACGATGTTATCGTCTCTGTTCAGGAAGTATTCAGTATGGGTCTCGAACAAATCATTGTTTCTGATGGCAATCGACCGATAACATACAATATCAAGAATCAAGTTATGCAAACACCGGTCATTATTCCGAATCATATCATTTCCAGCGTTGGCAGCGGTGATGCATTACTTAGCGGTGTAATTTTCGGACTTACTACAAATGTTTTGATGCCACAGGCAATTGAATATGGCAAGCAAGCGGCGGCATTAACGATGGAAATCGTAACTCCGTGTCATCCGTTGTTGACACGAGCTTCATTGACTCATTGACACAAGGAGGGCAATTCATGAAAAACCAAACAATTGATTTGATTTTGCAGCGACGAAGTGTTCGTGAATTCACAAACCAACCGATTGAAGCAGAAAAACTGAAGCAGATTGTTGAATGTGGTATTTATGCTCCAACCGCCAGAAATAAGCAGAACTGGCACTTCACGGTTATAACTAATCCAGAAACGATTGATGAAATTAATCGCTTGACTTTTGAGGGAATGCAAAGACTTGGGTTGAAACGAGAACCGGATTATCATGTTTTTTATCATGCTCCGGCTATTATAATTATGAGTTCGCTCATTGAAGGCTTTTCTGAACTTAACTGTGGTTGTGCAATCGAGAATATGGCCATCGCCGCAAAATCATTAGGAATCGATTCCTGTATCGTTGGTCAAACGCGCTTTATGTACCATCAAGCTAATGCAGCAGATATCAACAGAATGCTCAAAATCCCTGAAGGATATGAGCACGATGCCGCCATTTGTTTTGGTTACCGACATGGTGAAAACCCCGAAGCCATGCCGCGTAAGGAAGGCGTAGTAGATTACATCAAATAGCATTATCCAATACTTTTGACGGGCTCAAAAGTATTTTTATTAGAATCAATCAATAGGGAGTGGTCATAATGTGGTATGATGAATATCGTCGTTGGGTTAATAATTCTTATCTACATCCGGAATTACGAAATGATTTATATCATAAAACCGATGCGGAACTGGAAGACATGTTCTTTTCATCGCTTAGTTTTGGAACCGGAGGGATGCGTGGCATCCTCGGGGCCGGAACTAATCGAATGAATATCTATACCGTCCGCAAAGCTAGTGATGGATTGGCACGGTATCTTTTAGAGCGTTTTGGCGATCAAGCGATGGCAAGAAGTGGAGTATGCATCGCATATGATAACCGGATGATGTCGAAAGAATTTGCGATGGAATCTTGTCGAGTTTTAGGATACTATGGGATCAGAACTTATTTATTTGATAATCTTCGACCAACACCGGAACTTTCATTTGCTGTTCGTTACCTAAAATGCTTAGCTGGAATCGTAATAACTGCCAGCCACAACCCACCTAATTACAACGGATATAAGATTTATGATGAATTTGGTTGTCAATATACTCCGGCATATGCAGAAAAGATTGTTAGTTTGGTTGAACAGACTCAAGATCTATTTACCATTCCAGTCGCCGATTTCAATCAGTTGTTAGCCGATGGAATGGTTTGTATCATTGGAAAAGAAGTCGATGACCAGTATTTGGATGTTGTCAAATCAGTACAAATCCATCCAGATATTTTGAAACAAATTAAAGTTGTTTTTACACCACTTCATGGCACCTCGGCCGAACTTGGATTGCGGTTATTATCTGAAACTGGATATGATGTTTTTCCAGTTGTGGAACAATTAGTTCACGACCCGATGTTTTCTACTGTTAAGTCACCAAATCCTGAAAACTCTGAAGCTTTCAAACTAGCCGTCGATTTAGGTAATCGAGTCAGTGCAGATCTTTTAGTGGCAACTGATCCCGATGCGGATCGTTTAGGAATTGCGGTAAAAAAAGGTTCCGGATATATTTTCCTGACGGGGAATCAAACGGGTGCCGTTTTGCTTAAGTATCTTTTATCAGAACGAAAAAAACTAAGTACTTTACCTGAAAAAGGGATGGTCTTCAATACTATCGTGACTTCTGACTTGGGAGCGAAGATTGCCCGTTCGTATGGAATGAAAGTATTCTCAACTTTGACTGGTTTTAAGTTTATTGGCGAACAAGCAAAGTTTTTGGAAGGAACGGAAACAAAGTTTGTCTTCGGCTATGAAGAATCGTATGGATATGTGATTGATGATCGGGTCCGTGATAAGGATTCATTACAAGCGATGCTATTTGCTCTTGAAGCCGCTGCTTTTTATCGGGAAACCGAAAATAAATCATTATATGATAAATTGCTTGATATCTATCGTGAATATGGTAATTATCAAGAATCATTACAAAATATTGACTTATACGGTATCGAGGGCGCAAACCGAATTGATCGAATTATCAGTTATTTCCGCCAGCACCCACTTTCCGAACTTGGAGGACTTATTGTTAAAATAAGTGAAGATTATGAGACGGGCATTCGAATTGAAGACGGACTTCCCTCACATTTGTCGCTACCCAAATCGAATGTTATCAAATACATACTTACTAATGATTCATGGATTGTTCTTCGCTCATCGGGAACTGAACCTAAATTAAAAATTTATGTTGGGGTCAATGATATTTCTTTGGAACGGGCGAAAATGCAAAACCAGATGCTATCTGATGCCATCCTTAAAATTGTCAAACAAGTTGGGTAAATTCGCTATTTTACCTAGTTAAGTTTATGGCTTTTCTATGGACGTATGATATAATAATTGCGGCGGTGACTTCATGGATATCATCTTTGCTGCTTTGATCCTAATAGCCTTAATTGGCATATACGTAGGATTCTATCTTCTAAATCAGAAAACAAAACCTCCAGAAGGGTGTGAAATCCCCGATGATTTTTTGTCATGTGGTGGCTGTAAAAGTAGTACTTGTTTGGTCAAAACCAAGCCGAAAACCGGAGATAATCATGATAAATAATGATTGGGACAATTTACTGAAACCTGAGTTTCAGAAATCATATTTTATCGCTTTGGTCCAAAAAGTAAAAGACCAATATGCAATAGGTGATTGTTATCCGCCAATCAATAAAGTCTTTGATGCCTTACGAAAAACATCGTTTGCCGCTACAAAGGTCGTCATCCTTGGGCAAGATCCATATCATAATCCCAAGGAAGCCATGGGTTTGTGTTTTTCTGTTCCGGAGGG
>Ga0265297_10005763_pt1 | contig 18514 bp, 18 predicted proteins | sample Munlanlwell13791_FD_192502 | JGI IMG/M metagenome (GOLD analysis project Ga0265297, IMG submission 192502) | Leachate microbial communities from a municipal landfill in Southern Ontario, Canada - Leachate well 137-91 | ecosystem: Engineered > Solid waste > Landfill > Unclassified | place...
TAATTATACCAAACTGTCAGGAAAAGTCAAGATTTGGGATTTGAAATTCTATTAATCAAAAGACACGAAATGATAATTTCGTGTCTTTTGAGGCGTCTCGGTCCTCGATAAAAAATGTTGACTGCGGTGTAACTCGGTCTGGAACTGAGATTTCAAGAACAAATTAAGAGATTTCAGTGGTTTCCAAAACGAGGTGTCCCGGTCTGGTTAATTATATCAGATTAAAGGAAAATAGGAAGGTTTTGGTCGTGTCTTATTCCTATCGCACTTTTCCGACTTTTATCCATAAAAAACGACAAAAAAGACATAGAAAGGCAGTCTTTAAAAGTGTCTTTTCCCAGAGGGAAAATGTTTACAAATCTTGACAGCAGAAATATGGAGGTGTAAAATGCTGGTGTAGTAAGCATTTTCAAAAACAAACCGCCGTCTCCTCGGTTAAAATGGAGATAAGCAAGTGGCTTCCTTGATGAAGACGCACTAAAAGTTATGGCAATTTTTGTCACCGACTTTTAGTGCGTTTTCGTTACTAACGGGCAGGCAACAAAAAATTGTCTGCCCGTTTTGTTTGCCGAAACATTCTATGTGCAACAAAGGACCACCCAAGAATCAAAAATCATTCTTATAATTAACCAATTAACAAATATGGCTAAATTTAACATTCAAAAAATCAATAGTAATCTTATCATTCGTTACGTTCCTATATCTTCGCTTCGTCCGTCCGAATACAATCCTCGGCGGTGGACCAAAGAAGCGATGGCACAATTAAAGGAAAGTTTAAAACGGTACGGCTTTGTAGATCCTTTGGTGATCAATGCCGCTCCCGGCAGGGAAGGAGTTGTGATCGGTGGACATTTTCGTCTGGCGGCGGCCGGAGAACTGGGATATACGGAAGTACCGGCAGTTTCCATCAATATTCCGGACCTCGAAAAAGAAAAAGAGTTGAATATCCGACTTAATAAGAACCTCGGAGAATTCGATTGGGATTTGCTCGCGAAATTCAACGAAGGACTCCTTTCCGAAATAGGTTTTTCCAGCGAAGAAATTGATAGAGCATTCGGGATCGACGAAACGCCCGAAGTTTTTGATCTGGCGAAGGAATTAAAAAAGCTGAATATTGAAAACGTCAAAGTCCAAAAAGGCGATGTCTATAAGCTGGGCAATCACAGGCTGATGTGCGGTGACAGTACTATTGAAAAGGACATTCTCAAATTAATGAATGGTGAAAAAGCGGATATGTGTTTTACGGATGAGCCATATGTCTTGAATTATTTACTCGGCAAGAAAAGAAACAAAGCAACGGAAGGTTTCGGGTATAAAAGGGACAGGAGATATTTGGAAACAGAATCTCTCCCTCCGGATTTCATGTCTAAATGGATGGCTAATGTAAATAAAGTTCAAAAAGACGATTTCAGTATAATCTCTTTTGAGAATTGGAAAAACCTGCCATTAATGTGGCAGGAGATGTCCAAATTCTGGAAAATCAGAAACCTAATCATTTGGCACACCGCCAACCGGGTGCAAAATTTTGCGGCAAAATACAAATTCTTCAATAAATTTGACATCGCGATCCTCGGATCGACGGGCGAACCTGATCTCAATTTGGGAAGCGAGGGCGAATTGCTGGATAACGAATACGAGACCGCGATTTATGCCACCTCGGGAAAGCCGCATTTTGAGAATTACGAAAAAGGAAAAAAGATATGTCCGACAGATTTTATTGAGTTTAAGACAGATGACGCCAAGCACTCCGGGCAAGGAATCGTGTTCGGCTGCAAACCAGTGGAAATAATTATTCCCTACCTGAAAATTCTGACTAAAAGGGATGATTTAATCATAGAGGTGTTTGGCGGCAGTGGCAGCACTTTAGTCGCCGCCGAAAAGATGAAACGCAGATGTTATCTGATGGAAAAGGTCCCGACCTACTGTGAGGTTATAAAACACAGATGGGAAAAATTAACCGGCCGAAAGGCTATAAAGTTATGAAAAAAGACAGAATAAAAGGATTATTGCTTGAACAGTTGAAAAAAATTCCGATCGTGCAGATCGCCTGCGAAAAAACAGGGATTGCGAGGGATACCTTTTACCGGTGGAAAATTGAAGACAAAGAATTCGCAAAAGCTGCCGTGAATGCTATTGCCGAAGGAGAAATGTATATCACCGATCTCAGCGAAACACAGTTAATTGGATTGATCAAAGACAAAAATTTCCCGGCGATAAACCTATGGTTGCGCGTGCACCATCAAAAATACACGGATAGGGTCGAACTATCCGGTAGTCTAACCATTTTAGACGAAGATCTTACTCCAGAGCAAGCAACGCTGGTCAAAGAGGCGCTTCGGCTCGCTTCGTTCGATAAAAAAACCAAAACAAATGGACACTAAAGATATCTTCGAGGCGATGCTGAAAGACAGGCGGGTGCGCTTGAATATTGTAAAGAGAAGCCACAAATTCTTCTTTTACTTTTATTTTGCCCATTACGCAGAATTCGCCATAGCCCCGTTTCACGAAGAGATGTTCTATATTACGGAGGATACGGCAATCCGCAGCGTCGTTATCGTCGCCTTTCGTGGCTCCGCAAAATCGACGATCTTCTCCCTCTCTTTCCCCTTATGGTCGATATTGGCGGAACAGAAAATAAAATATGTCGTAATCCTCAGTCAAACCCAGCAGAAAGCGCAAACGCTGCTCCAGCAGATAAAATATGAGCTTGAAACGAATGAACTTCTGAAGAAAGACTTGGGACCGTTCAAGGAAGAGCGCGACCAGTGGAACATTGTTTCTCTTCATCTCTCACGTTATAACGCAAAGATTACCGCCGCCTCCGCCGAACAAAGTATCAGGGGCATGAGGCATATCCAGCATCGCCCCCAGTTGATTGTCGCGGACGACCTTGAAGACATGGAAAGCGTAAAAACAATGGAGGGTAGAAATAAAACATATAATTGGCTGGTTGGAGATGTGATTCCGGCTGGTGGCAGAAATACCCGCTTAATAATCGTCGGCAGCTTGCTTCACGAAGATTCTCTTATCAAGCGGCTGGAAAAAAACATTAAAGAAGGGAAGATGGCGGGCGTTTATCGGGAATATCCTTTATTGGATGAAAACGGAAACTCGACATGGCCGGGGAAATTTCCTGATAAAAAATCCATTGAACTGGAAAGGGCGAAGGGCATTACGGATGCAGCTTGGTATAGGGAGTATTTGCTTCAGATTGTTCATAACGAAGACCAGCTGATCCGCCAGGAATGGATCAAAGAATATGAAGTTATGCCAAACTTATCGGGAAAAGATTATGTGGGTACGTTTATAGGAATAGATCCTGCGGGATCGGACAATGCAGGCTCTGACTGCACAGCCATGGTCGCGGCAAGCGTATTCGGACAAGGAGAAGAATTGAAGATATACATCCATCCGAATCCGATTAATAAACGGCTGAGGTTTCACGAAACGAAAGAAACTGCGATAATGTTTGCAAATACACTTAGCGGTAATTTTCCGGTAAGAATTTTTGTAGAAGATGTAGGTATCCAGAAATGGCTTATTCAAGAATTGTTGCGCAACGGATTAAACGTGGAAGAATTCAAAGTGGGCGGAGTGGATAAGCAATCCAGACTCAGCGCTGCCGCCGGACCGGTACAAGCCGGCATGGTATTCTTTCCGAAAGAAGGATGCGGAGAATTACGCCAACAGCTGGTTAATTTCGGGCTGGAAAAATACGATGACCTCGCAGATGCATTCGCAATAGTCATCCTTAAAATAAAGGAGAATTGCAGAATTGGCAAAATCATTTTTTTGAAAGTCGACGGTTCAGATTACAGATCGCCTTCCTCTGCCAGTCCTGATACTCCCACTCCTGTGAAGAATAATAATCCGGATCCGAAATCAGGATTACTGCCTGAAAAAATAACGACTCCATGGAAAACTGAAGAAGAACGGAAAAAAATGGAATGCGATTTAGATATAGAGACGCATCGAAAACAAATAGAAGATGCGGGAGGACTCGGATCTATTGGAGAAAGATTGGGGCCCACAGGACCATTTTGGTTCGCTGGGTAACTTTTCCGACGATTCAAAATCTTTTCCTATATGCTCGGAAATTTGAATTCATCCACTCCTCTCAATCCTTTGCATCTAGTCAAAATGCGATCGAGCAGGGTGCTCCATGCCAATCCCATCTCATTTACTTCAGCTACCGATTGATTAAGCTGCGTTTCGGTGAGAAGCGATTTAGCTTGGGTAGAGCCGGAGTTGCCATCGGAATCAGACCACGCTGCGATCTTATGCCCGTGAGCAAATAAATTACGAATATCGCTTATCTTGTCAAAGCGATCTTTTACTATAATTAATAGCTGCTGGATATCATCGGGCACAGGAGCAAAGAAAAGCGTGGCGAAATTATCAATCTTAGCTTGTACGTATCTCTTTTCACCCCCAAGCCAAGTACTACAGGTATTATCGCGCGGGGGCTTGAACTCAAGCTCGACAATCTTCCGCATATTTTGGTGCAAAAAACATTCAATGTAAATTTGAAGAAAAATAAAAGCGATAACCAGCTCGGATTCCTTTTTTGCCCTAAGGTATTCTGTGCGGTGATTTTCAAATTCTTGCCGATAAATTATAGCGTCAATTTCCGTTTCAGCTTTAATATGCTCTGAAACGCCAATGCTATCATTAATTTTGATGATATAACCCATTTTTTAATGGTTAATTTTTTATTTTACCAATTTTAATAAATCCTCATCATTTTCATAGCCTCTTAATCGGCCGGAGAGGATACCAAGCTTATAATATACCCCCTCACTCATTAAGCGCCAGTTGGTTTTATCAAGAGCCAACTTGATGATTTTTTGCAGGCGGTGCACACTATCGTACTCTTCCCTAATTGATTGGCTGTCTTGGATATCAAACTGAATAATTACGTCTCTGTCGATTTCCGGTTTGGCGAATTCCAATTTAATATATCCTTCTTTTTCTAATAATGGAGATAAAAGATCTCGAAGTCCGGCGACTGGTAGCTTTTTTATCCCGACCAATTTCTTCTGCACCTCTTCTTTCTCTTTTATCTCTTTGGTCAGTCTGGAAAAATTTTCCAAATGAACTTTGGATTCAATATATTCATCGCCTTCTTCTTTGGTCATACAGAATCTTTGGCGATCCTTTTCAAAATCCGGATCTGTTTTTTCAGGTTCCCGTTTAGGATTTAAATCAAAAATCTCCTCTTCTTTATTCCCGCATTTTAGACAGGTATAAATCGTGGTTATTTTTTCGGTATCTTTTAAATTTTCCTCTTTTACTTCGCCGTCACATTTGGGACAAAGATGCCTCTTAGGCCTCCATTCCTCGCCATCGTTAAAAAACGCCCGGCGAGGTAGGCAACCGTTCGGACAATCGTACATAAAAAGAACCCTGTCTTTCTCATCTGGCCAGCTACTGTGAAGATCTTTATAATTAGCAACCAAAGCGCTTCCGCATTTTAAGCACTGAACCCTAGGTGGGGCGGCCGAAGCCAATAATTCATCTTTCTCCCTGTCGGCATCCATCCATTCTCTTATGGTTTTGGCTTTTTGGGCGTAGCGCTCTCCTTTGATAAAATACAAGGCGACCGGGATAACGAGTTTTGCCGCAAGGCCTTGTTTGATCTTTTTAGCCTCATTCTTCCCAAAATCTTTTTTTAGCTCGGTGTCCTCAGACTCTCCGTTTTTTCCCCAGCGCCTGCATTTTTCAACAGTAAAGCGATCATAAAGATCGCTATAATATGATTCTGATTTTAAATATTTAAGGGTTGTGTTATCCATTTACAATTCCTCGGGTTCTTATTTATAAATAATAATCTTAGGCTAATTCAATGGATTAATATCTATCGCTCGCTCAGATTCTCTTTCTTTTTTCTTGTCATAACTTTTTTCTAATGAGAATTCCACTTCTAATCCTCTTCGAATATCATTTTTTCTACCCGTAAAATCTTTGATTTTAAAGTAATAATCTTTATTATTTTCATCACTAATAAAACCTGCAATATCGTTTGGTAAAATATTTTTAATCTTACCACGTAATTTTGGTGAATTTGATTTTTTGGTGAACTGCCAATATCCTTTTAGCTCTTGATATATTTGTTTGGAAGTAAGCGTATTGTTTACATCAACCTGAAGCTCCTTAACATTAAATTGAAGTTCTTGTGGAATTTTCCAATTATTGTCCTTTCTTAACTGATAAGATAACAGAATGTGCTTTTTTGCATCTTCTAATTTACCTTGCGTCTGAAGAATTTTGCCAAGGAGGAAGAATAATTCACATTTATACTCCAATCTGCCGTAATTCAATGCTGCATCTACGGCATACTCAAAAGCGTCACTAAGTCTTTTTAAATCTAAGCAAAAATTAGCAATTTCATATTGAATAAACCAATCCCTTTTCCGAAATAAAATTTGTTTTAATTCTTCTATGGCCAGCTCTTTTTGCCCTAAATGTCCATTACATAAAGCTACCCGTCTTTTAAACCAGATATCGTTATCAAAATGGAATTTTTTCAAACAAGAAAGTGCCTCGTTGCTTAATTTCAAACACTCCTCATATTGTCTTGTCTCCTCCAATGCTTTAGTTCTCAAAGCATAGTACTTCTCTTTATGAGAAGAAATCTCTCTCATTTTCCCCTCTTCATCTCTATAAGAAAAACAATCTATTGATAGACAAAAGGGGTCTAGCTTCTCTGTCCAAATTAAAATTTCTTTTGCGGGAAAAAGTTTTTTAGATTTCAGATAGTCTAAAACTTTAAGTGTTGTTATAGTGTAAACTAAATCGCTTCGGGGTGTTAAATTTAAAATGGTATTTGCGGCTTTTATAAAACTACTCTCATTGCCGCCTATTTCATTATTTCGCTTCTTTACTTCTAAATGATAAATACACCAAGCATAATATCTCTTATCCCATTCATTGCACTCGTTTCCGTATCTAGAAAACAAATCACCATACAAAGATAGTGCCGCATTGTAATCTTTGGCCCTATAAAATCCGACGGCCTTTTGTTTTAATTGTTGAATTTCATTTGGTTGCATTATATTTCAAAAACAAAAAGTCCCTTAGCTTGCGCAGACCCCTTCATGCCCCTATCCGCAGTAATTAATATTGCTTCATTCTCTACAGCAGCTAACTGTATGACTTCATCCCTTTTGATATTTTCTAATCCCCCGGAATCCAATAGTGAGGAGGTTTCTATTAACTTGATGCGCCCAATGGATGCATAGAGTCCTAGGCGCTCAAACTCTTTTTTGCCACCCGGTGCATCACTTTCTTTTTTTACAACCGGATGAATCAATACCGAAAAATTTTCAAAAAATTTCGTACCGCTCAAATCCTTAGAAATAAACCCACTCATCAATACATTACTATCTGGCAGTACGCTTCCACAATAATATCTCAAAGCCAAAGCCAAATCTCTTATATCTTTTCGACAATTAATACATGATGCTGTGGTAATATCATTTTTAAATAATAATTTTATTGATTTTGCGGATTCCCCACAATACGGACACACAAATGCAAGAGTTTTTATATTTAACTCTCCACCTTCAAATTTCTTTCTGAACTCCTCTGAGAGCAAATACTCATTAATTGGTGGATGAAGTTTTTTACGAACAACGTTGCTTCTCTCAATCTGTTGAATAGTTTTAAAGGATTTTTTTACAAACCAGGGCCATTCACGTCCAGTTTTGTGCCATTCCCTTAACCATGCAATAGTTGTTGAATCGCCAGCATTTCCGCTTCCTATTGAATTGCCCGTAAGTTGAAATTCGGGATTATTGGTAACAGCCTCAAGAACTTTTTGCTGCTTCCATTTTGCGATTAAAGATGCGACTCGCGATTCAAGATAATTCTCATCTGCTTTACTTGTTTTAATAATCTCGGCACCACCATTCTCAAGCGATTTTAAGTATCTATTTAGGCTTTGTCCCACCCCATAATCATCTAAAACAATACGACATTCTTTTAAGTCTATTTTGCGGGCAAATGAAAGCAATATTCTTTGGTATGTTAAATCTAATAATTTATTAATGTTATATTTGTCTACTTGCCAAGGCGGGATTGTCTCGATAAAAAACTTTAGACCTTTATCTCTATAAAAATCTATTTTTTTCATAAGATCATCCCAATACTGAACAGTATGACTAATTTTAGTATCGGCAACTCCAATACTCTGTTCTAATTCCTGATAAATATCGTTGGGAAACAAAACGCCAACTAAAACAATGTGTCCAAAAACTTCTCCCTTTCCGGTTTCGTCGCAACCTATTAAAAACTCTTTCTTTGAAATAGTAAACCGCGGACCAACTAAAGAATTTATAAAATTGTGCACCTCTAGTAACGCATAGTCATTGGAATCAGTAATAAAAAGGGTGCCTTTTTTATAAAACGTAATCGTTGCATCAGAATATTTAACCCTCCAATCTTCATGAGGATTAGATACTTTTTCCTCCTCTCCACCATTTTTAACCAACCATTGTCTAATCTCGTCAGCTATTTGCTGATTTGGGATTGGCCATTTGCAATTTGGTATCAGTCTCATAAAATCAAATTTTTCATATTTATTTTTTCTCAAGTTCATCGATTAAAGGATATGTTTTGCGCTGATCCGCAATAAGCTTTGGCGCTTCGTCACCGCCTCCTAGTGCTAATAGTTGTCTAAGCCGATAATCTATAGCGCTTAAATCTGTATACAGAGTTTTATATGTAATATAGCGTCGCTTCCATGTTTGTGTATGTGAATTAATTTCTGATTTTAAATCCCCTCGAAGCGTTAAAAGTTGATCTGCCATTCCGTTCACCTTATTAAGATATTCATTCCCGGCCAGATATTTATAAACTTCGTTAACAGCTTTCGCCTTCGCTGCATTTGATAATTGTAGCAACGCTATCTTTATTAGACTCTCACGTAACGCATAAGTTACGGCCTCAACGCTTATGGGACTAATAACAAATACCGTGTTAGAAACGAAATAAAACTGCCTCTTAGCCGGAAACGCATTAGTTACCAACACCGCAAAATCCGCCTTCCTAAATTCACGTGCGGCAGCTGCCTGCTTTATGTGACTTTGGCTAAATAGCTTAACTTTTTTACATTCGTAAACAACTTTCCCTACAGGTCTACCCTGTTCCATGACGGTTTGGATGATATCCCCACCCTTTCCCGTATGTTCAAACTGATCATGCGGGAATAATTCATGAAGTTTTGTTAGGAGTTTATCTTCTTCGAGTAACCCCTCAATCTGTGGCGTAATCCCTTTCTCAATTTGTTCTCGTAGTCGCTTAATTTCCTCCTGATTTTTCTCGTTATTCTTCAAGGCAATATTCAGACTTTTTTCCAGTTGGCTCATCTTATTCTTGGCGCGATTAAATTCCACAGTCTGTTTCTTAAATCCACGCTCCTGCTTAGCTACGCCCTTAGCAACGCCTTTAGCAGTTTGATCCTCGAGTTTTTTCTCGAATTTCTTTTTATCTAATTCGCGTTTTTGGCGAAAATCTTCTGCTAATTTTCGCCCTTGATCTGCTATAGCACGTTTTGAAGCGCGTCGAAGATCGATCTTCTCTTTTTTAAATAATTCAGCTTGACGTTTAAGCTTAGCCCGTTCCTTTTCTAAGTGTTTTATTTGTTTGTGTTTAGCTTCCCAAATGCCAAGAGCTTTATCGTATTCGTCTTGAGTCAATGGTTTGCCACAAACCGGACACTTTTGTATCTGGTTTTCCATAATTTTATTTCTTAATTAGATTTTCATGGGAATCGTCAGGTTCACGAAAGCGCATCTTTGTCCCGGGTGATTTCGAAGGACAAACGGGACATATCGACGGGTAAGGAGCTTTCCGAATAGGTGTGGCTGGTCTTTCACTTGGCTCAACTGGCTTTATCGGTTCCGATTTTTGAGGATGTTGGTCTGTTTCCTTTGTCATATATTTATAAAATTCCAATAAAAATTAAGATAAGACTTATAAAAAAGGCCCAAAGTGCTGCGTCGTAAAATTGAGCCTTTTTTATATGAATAGACATATTTTCTTCGTATGATTTTTTCATATCCGCAATCACTTGACTCGTAAGGTCAATATTGCTTCCGTTTAATGCCTCTTTTGAATAGATTGTTAAAAAATCGGGAGGATCAAAGAAGATTCGGGTGCGAGACGCCAATATCAATAGGAACAAAGTTATTCCCAACCCACACAAACCGAGGGTGAGGAAATTGCGACCCAGAAGGCTTAACTGTCCATTCATTAATACAATTGCGCCAGCAACGATTGCACCGACAAACCCGAGAAGAACTCCGATTTTTGCCTCTAAAGACGAGTGGGATTTGTTTTGGTGCTCAAGTTTGCGAATTACAAGTTGCAATGCTAGTCCAAGGTTCTTTATTTGTAGATTATTTTGTGACATTTGAATAATGATTAATTCTTTGGTCTTTTTATTACGTCTATTATTTTTCCATTAATAATAAAATCGTCATCTGAATGGAGATGAATTGGCTCGTAATCAAAAGAGGAATCGGCTCTTAGAACGATCTGCTCATTTTTACTATCCTTAATGAGGCGTTTAATCGTGGCCGTATTGTCAATTATCACCAGAATAATATCTCTGTCGTTTATATCCTTATCTTTACTGTCAATAATGGCAAAATCACCATCCTCAAGCCGCTTTCCTTTGATTTCTGCCCTATTCATTGAAGATCCCTCTGCCTTAATGGCGTAAAGGCCATCTGGATGAGATTTCCCAATTAATTTGCTTGATACCCTTAGAAATCCTTGAAAATTTTGCTCAGCAAAAATAGTCGCAGGACCACAATTAGCGGTACCAATAATAGGGACCGAAAAAAGTCGAGCTGCTTTATTCAAAAGTCCCTTTGCCCAGCTAGGAGTAGCAGATGTTCTATCCATTACCCCCTTAATTCGGTCTATCGCTAAAAACCCCTTCTTTTGAAGCTGGAGAAGGTGATGTTTAATTTTTTGGGGAGATTCGTTGGGCAACCCAATTTTCTTACCCATTTCCCGCAGGGTAAGCTGGGCGAGATTTTCTTTTCTCGAAAGCTCTAGGAGTTTCTCTTGGATTGGATGTATCATATCCGTAATATACCAAAATCAAGGACTAAAGTCAATAACCCCGTAAAGCTTGACAAAGGGTATGTTTTCGAATTAAAATGGTAGAATCTTTATGATTCTGTTATACTCCCCTCTTGGTATAACGGCGATGGCTAGTCGAGCCGGAAGAATTTAAAAAGAGAGAAAACTAAAATGGCAAAGGAACCAAGAACCCATCTTATCGGGCGTAATGCCGAGGATGGAAAATTCGCCAAAGTAGAAAAGGCACGCGAGCATCCAAAGACTTACGTTGTCGAACGTCTTCCTAATCCAGGCTATGGTGACACTAAGAAAAAATAGCTAGGAAGATCTGGTTTAGAAGCCCGCTGACGAAACAACGGGTTTTCTAATTCACTCTTCTATGATTTTTATATCTTTCGCTGCAAGGCCGTAAAGATTATAAACTTCTTCGTCGGTTTTTTAATAAACTTCGAGCTAAATTTTAACTATTTTAATATTTCAGTTATGTGGGAGCGACTGCGCTTCGCAAGCTGGTCTATCTTTTTATAAATGGGGTCTGATTGATTTATATATTCAAAATTAATAGTCCCTTTATATTTTCTTTTTAACGCTTGCACTTGCTTAAAATATTTTTTCATCTGGCCTACTTCCCATTCTCCCCTTAATTGTTTTATAACTAATTCGCAATCGCCCCAAACAATACACTCATCAGCCCATATTAATGACATACATTGTTCTAATGCTCTTATTATTCCTTCATAAAAAACTCTATTGGGACCTTCGTAACGAAAATAATGAATTCCACATCTTATTGGTTTTTCATTAAAAGTCCCGTCCCACCAAGCCCCCCAAGCAGCTACTGATTCTCCATAACGGTTACCTAGTTTCGTTCTCTTAGTTGAGCTATCAACGTAGATATTTAATCTAGACACTTTCTTAAATTTAGTCTTATTACTTTATCTGAATGATTTTCATTACTTCGTCGCCGTAGTGGTTGATAACCTTGACGGCGATTCATATAATTTTAATTTTTACATCGTTAGACTGAAATTTTATCAATTTCTTTCATAATGCGAGCTGTCTCAGTAAGTGCTACGATTATTTTTTGATAGTGCTCGATATCGACATTTGTAAGGGTGCGACCTTTACGGTCTTTGAGCCATTTTTGTGCCGGTTGATAACCGCCAATATAAAAATTCCAAGCTAATTCAGGTACATTACCAAAATACTGATCATTATTAATAAATACTTTATCATCTTCATAAATTATTTTATCAATATCGTCTGTCCCAGTAATAGGATATGTCGTGATGAATTTACTAATTTTTGATGATTCAAGAAGATGAATCAAGCGTAATTTCGTTCCAAAAGCTACAAATTTCTTAAAAATTATTTTATCTTTCGGATAAGGTATTCGAGGAAAATCAATCTTTAAAAATTCTTTGTATTTTTCACGATAGTTCGGCGAGTGTAAAATTGCGTAAATATAATCAAAAATATCTTCAGGAGAAACCTTTCCAATATTTTTTTCTATCTCATCGATAATCTCTCTTTTGAGGTTTGGTACGCGAGAACCATCCTTGAGATAGAGATAGAGTGGATGATTATAATATGGCGCAAAAGGTTGCGAACTCTTGTCATTTATCGAATTTGTCACAAAACATATAAAATGCATATGCCCACCAAATTGTTTAGAAATAATTAGACCAATATTACTATTATAAAAATGTTGCATTACGTTTTTTCTAGAACGACCTAATAAGCTTGGCTCGTAATATATTTTTTTTGTTTCAAAAGGTCTATATAGATAATTTCTAACATTATTTTCATCAAATATTTCTTTTGGGAGATTAATCCTAATTTTATCCCTTAAATCAGAAGAGTTATCCGCCAAAAAAATGTTGTCATTAGAAGTGACAACACCCACACTGTTCAGTGGGAATAGTTGTGAAACGGAAAAACCACAATTATACGAATTTCTATCCTCGAATTTCTTTTTTACAAAAAAATAATCTGGTTCACGATAATCGATTTTTTCCCATTCAACATTTGAAATACTATTTTCGTTAAGAGTTTTAAATTTAACTTCGCGCGTACCATATAATTCAGCATGATGAACATTACCAAGCACTGATTTTTCCTCGGAAGTTCGCACAAAGATAGAAATAGACACACCCTGCCGAATATTAAAAACATTTTCATCTTTACTACCATCTGGAGCCTTTTCTTTCTTTTTGGAATTACCATGTAAATTTAAAATATAAATATCATTAAATGTTTCGAGCAGGTGCTTTCTCATCTGACGATGAATAATGCCGTCGATAAATGAATTATTCGTAATCATTGCGACGATACCGCTTTTATTTTTTTCTATAAAGTGTTCGGCGAAACGAATAAATTTAATATAATCATCTGAAAGGGGCTGTATGTTCCTTTCGTGAAGGTCTTTTTTATAATCATTAATAAGATTTTGTATCCACTCCCCTTTATTTGAAGAACTTACGCTATATGGCGGATTGCCAAGAACGACCATAATTGGCTTTTCATTTTTGATTTTTATTGCCTCCTTAGCCTCTTCTGCAATGGCTGCGCCGAAATCAAAAGCAAACAATTCCTTCTGTAATTGAGGCCCCTCAAGAGAATTAGTCAAATAAACCTTAAGCCGCGTTTTACCCTCTCTTGTCTCGTTGAAATATCTAAATCCAGTTTCCTGCAATTTCATACTTATTTTAAGATGAGCAATGGTATAGGGAGCCATCATTAATTCAAAACCATAAATTCGAGGAAGCAAATCGTGATGGACATAGCTCACCCATCCTCCCTTTTGACCAATTTCTAATTGGCTTTTGCGGATAGTATCAATGACTGCGCTCAAAAATGTACCAGTGCCTACGGCTGGATCAAGAATCTGCACGCGATGGGTACCGTCGTTATTTTTTGTAGTATCAGCAACTCCCCGGATTAATCCAAAATCCTTTTTAAGTAATACATCTATTGAATGAACAATAAAACGCACAACGGGCAAGGGCGTATAATAAGCGCCCATTCTTTTTCTTAATTCGGGATCATATTCTTTCAAGAAATCTTCGTAAAAATGAATTACTGGATCAAGCCCCTCACCTTTATTATTAGATAAATCTGTTTTAAAATATTGTCCCATCAACTCCTTAACGTCAGAATGAACAAAAACTTCGCAGAGTTCGTCAACGATAAAAGCAAGCCTTTTCTCGAAATTACGTCCAGCGATATGGTCAAAAAAATGTCCGAGAAAAGGGTTTGAGGCCGGAATAAGTTCTCCTGCTTCCCGGCGACTAAACGTTTCGGGCGTTTCATCATAATATCGCGCAACAAAAAGACCGTACACAAGAGTTTGCGCATACATATCAGAAAAAGAATCTTGCGTAAGGTCATGAACGAGAAGATCTCTTATCGCTTTATAAACCTTAAAGATTTCTGCGTTTTTATCGTTTTCGATAGCGAGAAATTGTCGTACATTATCCCTAATCCTTTGGCCCCTTCCTCCCATAATTTTAGCAAGATGTTTTCCTGATTTTATGGGTTCTTTAAATGATTGAGTGAAATCCACTAACGACTTGGCGACATGCTCATAATTTTCAGGAAGTGGAGAAATTGTTCGATTTTTTATATCGTAATTGGCAATTTTTATCGGTTCTTCGTAGCGGATTCCATTCCTATAGAACCGGAATTCTACATAATCGGTAAGAACTAAATTTGTATAACCGTAGTACCTCGCCATTTGTTCAGATTTTTCAACTTTATCCAAAGAAACGCCAATATCTTTTGCTTCAATATACAAAATTGGCACATCGTATTTGAGCACAACAAAATCTGGCTTATTGCCCTTCTCAGCTTTTGCATCATGATCTATCCGCTGGACTTTAATCGCCTCAAAAATCCCTTTGAGTAGAATTTCAAAGTCTGTACGATAACCCATCTCACTCGTCTCCTCATGAGAGAATTTAGAGGAAATTGATCGGATGTAATTTTCAAAAAGATTTTTCATGTCTTCTTTAATCAGTTTACCTCAATTTGAAACAATTTTAAAGCTTAATTTATCTAGCTAAATTGTTATTTCTAGCACGAAACTGGGGTTTTAGTTATCAACTGCCCATATAAAACGGGTCTGGACTTACTAGCAGGGTTGCGGCATCCTTGTCGCTAGAAAGGTCGATTAAGCATAATTAACCAAAACAAAACTGTGGAACAGCAAACAGCGACCCTAATTGGGGCTTTGGACAACGGCCAAGTCTTGGTGCCAGCCGTGCCAATCCGCTACTGCCTTTATGCCAGAAAGTCGACTGAGTCGGAAGAAAAACAGATTTTGAGCATTGATTCTCAGGTAAAAGAAATGCTACAAATAGCAGAAAGAGAAAATCTGCAAGTGGCAGAGATAAAAAGAGAAAGCCATTCGGCTAAAACAGTAAGTGAAAGGCCGATATTTAATGAGCTTCTAAACGGCATCCGGGTTGGCAAATTTAACGGGATTCTAACATGGGCTCCGGACAGGCTGAGCAGGAATGCAGGAGACCTGGGATCGGTAGTCGATTTAATGGACCAAAAACTGCTTCTTGAAATAAGGACGTTCGGGCAAAGATTTGCCGATTCCCCGAATGAAAAGTTTTTGCTGATGATTCTAGGATCTCAAGCCAAGTTGGAAAACGATAACAGAGGCGTAAACGTAAAAAGAGGGTTAAGAACGAGATGCGAGATGGGATTGCGACCAGGAGTAGCTCCGACAGGATATTTGAACGAAAAGAGAACAGATAAAAGGTGCCATGCAATTATAGATCTAGAGAGAGCTCCTATCATTAAAAAGATGTTCGATAGGGTGGCTAACGAAAAGTGGTCGGGTAGAAAATTGTATCACTGGCTGAAGTTTGAGATAAACTTCAAGACAAGGGGAAATAAAAACCTCTCTCTTTCAAACGTCTACCTCATTCTACAAAACTCGTTCTATCACGGCACGTTTGAATACGGCGGCAATTGGTATACCGGCAAGCACGAACCTCTTATTTCCAAAGAACTATTCGATAAAGTCCAAGAGCAGATAAAGCGCGATCATATAGTACGCTCGGAAATCAAGGAATTCGCCTTTACCAAATTGATAACCTGCGGCTCTTGCGGTTCGGGAGTGACTGCCGAAGAAAAGTATAAAAAACTCAAGGATGGCACGACTGTAAGATATGTTTATTACGGCTGCACACGAAGCAGGAATCTGCACTGCAAGGCAGGATATGTGAGGGAAGAAGAATTAATTGATCAGCTGATTAAGTTTATGGACAAAATAGATATCAACGAACTGGGTATTAAGCATAGGTTTGAAGAAGAAGTGGCGAGATTCCTAAAATTCCAAAAGGGTTTCTTCGGAATGGCAAATCAGAAACCGGAAAAGAAAATTAACCTGAGGGCTTATGCCAAATATCTACTCAAAGAAGGATCTGTGATAGAAAAACGAGAGTTATTAGCCTGTATGAAAAGTAAATTAGTACTGAAAAATAAAACCATTCAGCTGGAAAAATAGAGAAGAATAGGTATAATAAATTAACAATTAAATATCCGCCTAAACCTTAGATTTCTAAGGCATGGCATAAAAACCGGTGGAGGACATCAAGCTGTCGCAGATTCCTTCACCGGTCGCATCTCGAAAGAGGTGCGGGTGGTCGCAAGACCATCGCTGCGGCAGCTTTATGTTATGAAGCTCAATAAAAATTATTCTCTTTATATTATGAACACGTGGAGTATAAATCAAAAGATAATTGCATTATGGGAGAAGGAAAGAAAGAATAAAGATCTTATAAACTCGAACTTTCTCAAAAGAGTTCCCCAGTTTTTTATCCCGGAATGTGACCCTGCTAAAAAATCCATCCTCTATGTTGGCCTCAACCCTTCCTTTAGTGATTATAACTTCAACAGAGTGTCAAAGAAAATCGATGATACAAACCCTCAAAGCGTCAAGCGGTTCTATCTCTGGTCCAAGGAAAAAATTACGAGAAATTACCTGAATCAGCTTGAGAAGATTAATCGGGAATTTGAAGAAGTCACATACTTTAAGAAGGCTAAGAAGGAAATAGCGAATCCTTGCAATCTTAATCTTTTGGCTACTGATTTATTCCTTATGAGAGAAACGTCCCAAAAAGTCGTTAAGGAAATCATATACACCACAAAGAAGCAAAATGAGTTAAGTTCTTTTGCTAAACGGCAGATTGAAATCTTCTTCGAGATTGTGCATACTAGCCAACCACGCATTATCCTAGTAGGGAACGCACTCGCTTCGAAAATTATCAAAGAATATTTAAGTTTAAAATTGCTGTGGAACGATGGCATTGGAACATACACTATAAAAATTGGGCGCCGAAACATCCCGATATTTTTCTCAGGAATGTTAAGCGGCCAGCGAGCACTCGATAACCATTCTTTCGAGAGGTTAGCGTGGCAGATCAAACGTTGTGTCAATAAGAAATAATTAGAAAAATAATTAATAAAAATATGAAAAACTATTGTTCTAATTGTGGGAAAGAATCATCTGCTGAAGCTAAATTTTGTCCAGACTGTGGTAAAGAGCTATCCGCCGCCGGCAACAAGATAATCGGTTGGTACAAACAATCCGTCGACCATTTTCTTTGCACAAATTGCTTCGCGGAAGAAAAAAATATAAATAAAGACGACTATCAACGAAAGGAGAAAGACAGTTTAAAAGAAAGCATATATACGTGCGATAAGTGCGGCAAAGAAATAAATATCGGAGCTGAAAAAACTCATGCTGTAACAAAGAAAAAGCGTAATTCGTTTTTAACTTGGTTTCTGGTGGTTGTAATTGGAATAGTTTTTTTCCCGCTTGTTTCTACATTGTTGAAGCAAACACCGACACCTGTAGCAGACACACTAAAAGATGGGGATAATACACCTACCGGACAAGCCACTTATGTTGAGATAGCTAAATTTTCAGGAAACGGAGGCAAGAACACTGATAGCTTTACGCTTAACGGAGGTACGGTAAAGCTAATCGCAAAAACTTGGGGCGGGACAAAGGGTATTGGCACCTATTCATCATTTAGTGTAAATCCTGATAAAGGTTCTATCTCATTAGGTAACGATATTATTATCCAAGCAAAGGGAGACGAAGTGGTTGAAGACTATACGATTATCAGAAATTTACGTCAAGATAGCTATTATGTATGGGCAAACTCTGGAGTAAGTTGGGAAGTTACGGTGCTTGAGGCAAAATAACAATTTAGTATATCAAAAAAACACGGAGCGAAAATCCGTGTTTTCTTGATTTCTAGGGCATCTCGGTCCTCGATAAAAAATGTTGTCTGCGGGGACGCTAGGATTCGAACCTAGAACAGAAATTTTGGAGATTCCTATGATAGCCATTTCACCACGTCCCCCGGTTATTTTGTTAGCTCTATTATATCTTAAA
>Ga0265297_10005764_pt1 | contig 18513 bp, 16 predicted proteins | sample Munlanlwell13791_FD_192502 | JGI IMG/M metagenome (GOLD analysis project Ga0265297, IMG submission 192502) | Leachate microbial communities from a municipal landfill in Southern Ontario, Canada - Leachate well 137-91 | ecosystem: Engineered > Solid waste > Landfill > Unclassified | place...
GGAACGCCGCGGCCTCCGCCTCGTCTGCCTGCCCGCGACCGAGGAAGGCAGGCTCGACCTCGATGCCCTGCCCCGCCTGCTCGACGAGAGGACCAAGCTGGTCGCGGTCACCCATGGCTCGAATGTCACCGGGGCGATCACGCCGGTCGCCGCGGTCGCGGCGGCGGCGCGGGCGGTCGGCGCCGCCCTGCTGCTCGACGGCGCCCAGATGGCCCCCCATGGCCCGGTGGACGTGAAGGCGCTGGGGGCCGATTTCTACGTCCTGTCCGGCCACAAGCTGGGGGCGCCCAACGGCATCGGCGTGCTGTGGGGCCGCTACGACCTGCTCGACCGGATGCCGCCCTTCCTGGGCGGCGGCGAAATGATCCGCACCGTCGGCTTCGAGCGCTCGACCTACGCCAGGCCGCCGCAGCGTTTCGAAGCGGGCACGCCGCCGATCGCCCAGGCGGTCGGCCTCGCCGCCGCCTGCCGCTTTCATGCCGCGATCGATCAGCGGGCCGCCCACGCCCATCAGATGGCGCTGACCGGCCGCCTGATCGAAGGCCTGAAACGGGTCGCCGGCAACCGGCTGCGCCTGATCGGGCCGTCTGGTCTCGATGATCGGCTGCCCCTGGTCTCCTTCACGATCGAGGGCATGCACCCCCACGACATCTGCCAGATCGCCGACCGCCGCGGCGTCGCCCTGCGCGGCGGCCATCATTGCGCCCAGGTGCTGCACGGCCGCTTCGGCGTCGCCGGCTCGGCCCGGGCCAGTCTCGCTCCCTTCAACGACCAGGGCGACATCGACGCCTGTATCGCCGCGGTGGGCGATGCCATGGAGATCCTGCTCGGATGACCGACGACCTCTATCCCCGCGACATGCTGCGCGCCGCGAGCGACACCCGCTTCGCCGGTACCCTGGCCGGTGCCGAGGGCAGCGCCACGCTGGACAATCCCTTCTGCGGCGACCGCGTCGGCTTCGAAGTGACGCTCGATGCCCAGCACCGCATCAAGTCCCTGCGCCATCAGGTGAAGGCCTGCGTGCTGTGCCAGGCCAGCGCCGCCCTGCTCGCCGCCGAGGCAGAGGGCCTGACCTCGGCCGAAGTCGCCGCCATGGGTGACGACCTGCTGCATGGCCTGAAACGCGCCGAAGCGCCGCTGCTGCCCGGCCACCCGGGCTTCGACCTCTTCGCCAGCGTGGCGCCGCACCGGGCGCGCTTCGCCTGTGTGCTGCTGCCCTTCGAGGCACTGGAAGCCGCGGCCAAGGCGGCCGAGTCGGGAAAGATCGCGTGATGGACCCGAACGCCGTGATCGGCGATCTCGCCATCGCCCTCGGCTGCGGTGCAGTCATCGGCTTCGAGCGGGGCTGGAAGCAGCGCAGCCAGGCGGAAGGCAGCCGCCCGGCCGGCATCCGAACCTTCAGCCTGATCGGCCTGGTGGGCGGCATGGCGGGTCTGGGCGACACGGCCACCGGCTCGCCCTGGCCGGTCGCCGCCGCCGTGCTGGCGGTCGCCCTCCTGATCGGCCTCGGCTATTGGCGCGAGGCGGAGGCTCAGGGCGACCTCAGCCTGACCACGCCGATCGCCGGTGTGCTGACCGTGCTGCTGGGCGCGGCCGCGACCTCCGGCTTCGCCCTGCCGGCCGCCATGACGGCCGTAGTGGCGACCGTGATCCTCTCGGTGAAGCCCTTCACCCACAGCCTGCTCACGCGGATCGACGCAACCGAGATGGCGGCGGCGCTGCGCCTCCTGCTGATTTCCGTGGTGGTGCTGCCGGTCCTGCCGAACCAGGGCTATGGCCCCTACCACGCGCTCAATCCCTTCGAGATCTGGCTGATGGTGGTGGCGATCGCCGGCCTCTCCTTCGTCGGCTACCTGGCCATGCGGCTCGGCAACGCCCGGCGCGGCATTCTCTTCGCCGGGATCTTCGGCGGTCTGGTCTCCTCGACCGCGACCACCGTCGCCATGGCGCGCATGACCGGCCGGGAAGCCGGCTTCGCCCCTCTCGCCGCTGCCGGCGCGGTGATCGCCTGGGTGGTGATGGCGGCGCGCGTCCTGCTCGTCTCCTATACGCTCGATGCCGAACTTGGCCTTCGCTTGGCGCCGGCCATGGGGGCCATGGCGGTGATCGGCGTCGTCCTGGCGCTCTGGTTCATGCGCGGCGCCGGGACGACCGCGATGACGCCGGAGGGCCTGGGCAATCCGTTCGAGATCGGCTCGGCGCTTCGCTTCGCGCTGTTCCTGGCGGGGATCATGCTGGCCAGTCAATGGGTGCAGACCGAATATGGCGTCGAGGGCCTGCGCGGCCTCGCCATCATCTCCGGCCTCGCCGATGTCGACGCCATCACGCTGTCGACCGCGCGATCGGCCAGTGGCGGCACGCTGGATATGCTCGAGGCGGCACGGGTGATCGTTCTCGCCGCCGTCACCAACAATCTGGTCAAGGCCGGCATCGGCGCCTTCGCAGGCGGCCGGGGCGTCGCCACCCGCCTGATCCCGACCGCGGTCGCCATGACGGCGGCCGCGGCCGCGGCGGTCTTCCTCTGATCAGTGCCCGAGCAGGACGGGGACGGGCGCCCCGTCCTCAGTGGGCCAGAAGGACGGGGACCGGTGCCCCGTCCAGGATTTCCTGGGTCAGGCCGCCGATCAGATATTCCCGCACCCGGCTGTGGGTATAGGCGCCCATGACGATCAGGTCCGCCTCGTGCTCGATCACGCGGTCGAACAGGGCCTTGGACAGGAGATAGCCCTGGGTTTCGATATTGGCGCTGCGCGCCTCGACCCCATGGGTGGCCAGATAGGCGATGACGCGGCCGAGTTCCGCCCCGTCCACCGCCTTGTCGAAGGTCAGGACGTCGACCGAAACCGCCTGGACCAGCAGCGGCAGCGCGGCGGCGAGCGCCCGCGCCGCCTCGATGCTGCCGTTCCAGGCCAGCACGATGCGGGACGGCCGCTTGCCGGCGGCGTCGGCGCCCTCATCAAGGCCGGGTACCATCAGGACCGGGCGGGCGCTGGACCACAGCGCGCCGGCCAGGCTGTCCGCCTCGCCGCGGCCGACGCTGGCCGGGGTGCGGGCGATCACCGTGACGTCGGCGACCCGGCCACGCGCGGCAATCAGCCGTTCGGTGGCACCGATCATGCTGTCGAAGGAGAGCGAGAAGCCGGCCTTGCGGCCGCGCGGCACATCGGAACAGCCGAGATCGACCAGGACTTCTTCGACCATGGCCTTGACCTCGGCCTTCAGGTCTTCGGCCACCTTCTGGGCCTGGGCGATCAGTTCGGGCGCGAAGGCGACACCGGACAATCCATCGAACACCGGCGGCAGGATCAGCGCCGGATCGAGCTGCGGGTGGAACACTTCGACATGAGCATTGAGATCGCGCGCCAGGCCGATCGCATAGCGAAGCGCCGGCCGGGCGGTCTTCGGCCGCTCGACGGGGACGAGAATCGACTTGTAAGACATGGCAACACCCCGGGGGACGGTCTTGCGGCGAGGTGTCAGGCTCCCCGCCGATGACCGTGGTATCGATTATCCACCATGACTGGCTGATGGCCGACCATCAGGCGGCCGGCATCTTGCCAAGCATGATCCGACAGTAGCGTGCTGAGCCAGCCCGAATCTTGCGCGACCGCAAAGACAATCTCGTCGCAATTGCTGGTCCGGGCAATCGCCTTGACGGCATCGACGAGGGCGAGTGCCGCTCGTTCCGGAAACAGGAGCTCGAGCACTCCCAATGATTGCACCACCAGGACCTGGCGGCCCGAGACAGAAGGCAGCACGCTGTAAGCGAGAAGGCCCCGGATGTAACCATCGCGTTCGGCCGCGACCAATCCCGACTCGTCGTGATCGGCGAAGCGGCGGACCGTCTCGCGCCAGGTTTCGAGGTCGGGCGTTCCGAGGCAGGCATAGGCGAGCGGAAATGCCGCCTCGATCTCGCCTGCCTTCAATGGTGCCACCCGATAGACCGCCGCCATCGCGGAATTCTCCCTGCTCACGGCAGGAAGTATAGCGGGGCGAATTTCTACCGCGTTGAGGTGGATCAAGCGGGTCGGCGGTGTCCGGAAACCTTCACGCGATCAGGTCGTAGGGCGCCCGGTCCTGGTCCCGTTCCTCGATCCCGGCGACTTCGACCAGGGCTTCCATATCGGCGACTTCGACGCCGTGATTGCCCTTGAGGGTGATCACACCTTCGCCCTTCAGCTGGGTGAAGGTGCGGCTCACCGTCTCGGTGGTCAGGCCCAGATAGTCGGCGATGTCGCCCCGGGTCATGGGCAGGTCGATCGGGCTTGCGGCAGCGCCGCGGCGCACCGCCCGGTCCGAGAGCGAGAGCAGGAAGGAAGCGATCCGCTCGCGCGCCGTCTTGCGGCCGAGCAGCACCATCTGATCCTGCGCCGCCATCAGCTCGTTCATGGTGAGGCCCAGCATCTGGCGCTCGATCTTGGGCAGGTCGTCCGACAGGCAGCGGAGCTGGGAACGCTGGAAGCGGCAGAAGGTGACCGGCGTGATCGCCGTAGCGCTATAGGCATAGGTGCCGCCGCGCGAGAGCCCGATGAAATCCCCCGCCCCCATGAAGCCGGTGATCTGGCAGCGCCCGTCGGCCAGCAGCTTGAACACCTTGACCATGCCGGAGCGGAGATTGAACAGTTCGGTCGCCGGGCGGCCTTCTTCGATGAAGGTGGTGCCGGCCTCGACCCGCTGGTCGGACATCAGGGCGGCGAGACGCGCCAGTTCCTCGGTATCGAGGGCGCTGCACATGTTGAAGCTGCGGGCTTCGCAGTGCCCGCAAGTGTCCGAGTCCGGGTGCAGGCGGCGCCCGCCCCGTGCAGAGTCGCCGGAAGGGACGCCCGACGAACCCGATGCCTCCGCCTTCACCTTAGCCATCACCAACCCCATGTTCCGCGGCACAGGCCGACGGCGCGAAACAATATTAGAGTAAAAGTCCCACGACCGCGGTAACAATCGTTGACCTGCGTCAATGCGCGTCGCCTTCCGCGCGCGTCTGTGGCGCAATGGTGTCGTCGGGGCAACGGTGTCGGGCGTGACGGATCCGCAGGGCGAAGTTTTGGCATTCCTGGGCGACCCTGCGACCTGGGGCGGCGAGCCCGTACACCGCATCGACACTTCCTGCGCCGCGGTCTTCCTGGTCGGCGCCCGCGCCTACAAGATGAAGCGCGCCGTGAACCTCGGCTATCTCGATTTCTCGACGGTCGAGCTGCGCCGGCGTTTCTGCGATGCCGAACTGAGCCTCAACCGGCGGACCGCGCCCGAACTCTATCTCGGCATCGAGGAAGTGACGCGGCGTGCCGACGGCAGCCTCGGCCTCGGCGGCGAGGGCGAGGCGATCGAACCCCTCGTGGTGATGGAGCGTTTTCCCGACAATGCGCTGGGCAGCCGGGCACTGGCCGAAGGCCGGGTCGACCGCGCCATGGTCGAGGACCTGGGCCGCCGCCTGGCCGCCTATCACGCCGACTGTCCGGTGAAACAGGCCCCCGCCGCCGGCATGATGCCCCTGCTCGAGAGCTGCATCGCGCCGTCCCTGGCGATCGCGCCGATCGTGCCCACGGCGCGGATCGAGGCGGTGATCGCGGCGATCGCCCAGGCGTTCCGCGAGACCGGGCCGACCGTTACTGCGCGCGCCGACGCCGGCTGGTGGCGGCGCGTCCACGGCGACCTGCACCTGGGCAACCTGTGCCTGTTGGGCGACCGGCTGGTACCCTTCGATGCCCTCGAATTCAACGACACCCTGGCCAGCGCCGACGTCCTCTACGATCTCGCCTTCCTGATCATGGATCTGCGCCGGAACGGGCGGGGCGACTTGGCGCTCGCGCTGTTCGACGCTTATGGCGATTGCGGGCCGGGCGGACCTTCCCTGATCCCGGGCTTCATAGCCCTGCGCGCCCTGATTCGCGCCTTCGTCGCCCATGCCACCTGGAAGCTCGCCACCGGCAATCCACCGCCGCCGCTCGCCGCGATCGACGTCTATCTGAGCGAGGCGGAACGCAGCCTGGCCGACGTGACGCCCCGCCTGGTCGCGGTCGGCGGCCTGTCCGGCACCGGCAAATCGACCCTGGCGCGAGCGCTCGCCCCCCTGCTGGGCCCGGCGCCCGGCGCCGTGCACTTGCGGACCGATGTTCTGCGCAAGCAGATGTTCGGCGTCGCCGAGACCGAGCCGCTGCCGCCCGAAGCCTATGACCCCGGGGTGAGCGGCAAGGTCTACGGCCTGCTGCTCGACCAGGCGGCGACGGTCCTGGCCACCGGGCGGAGCGTGATCGTCGACGGCGTCTTCGCCCGCGAGCCGGAGCGCCGCGCCGCCGCCGATGCCGCCACTGCCGCCGGCCGTGGTTTCGCCGGGATCTGGCTGGATGCCCCCCTCGCCCTGCGGCAGAGCCGCATCGACGGCCGCAAGGGCGACGCCTCCGACGCCACGGCCGAAGTCGCGGCGGCGCAGGAAGGTTACGACCTCGGCCGCATCGCCTGGCACCGGCTGCCGGCCCAGGCGGGCGTCCCCGCCCTGGCCGCCCTGGCGCTGCGCGCCGTCACGGGAGAGGCGGTTTCAGGGGACCAGGACGGCCGCCCCCTGTAGCCGGCCGGCGCGGAGATCGCCCAGCGCCTCGTTGGCGCGGTCGAGCGGATAGGGCACGGTCACCGTATCGAGGCGGATGCGCCCGGCCAGCGCCATGAAGGCCTCGCCGTCGGCCCGGGTCAGATTGGCGACCGAGCGCAGCACCCGCTCGTGCCACAGGATCTCATAGGGAAAACTCGGGATGTCGCTCATGTGGATGCCGCCGCAGACCACGGTGCCGCCCTTGTCGACCTGCGAGAGCGCGGTCGGCACCAGATTGCCCACAGGGGCGAAGATCAGGGCGGCGTCGAGCACGGCGGGCGGCGCCTGGTCCGAACCGCCAGCCCAGACGGCGCCCAGGCGGCGGGCGAAATCCTGGGCGGCGACATCGCCGGACCGGGTGAAGGCATAGACCTCCTGCCCCTCCGCCACCGCGACCTGGGCGATCAAGTGAGCGGCCGCGCCGAAACCATAGATGCCGAGCCGCCGGGCCGGTCCCGCCATGGCCCAGGTGCGATAGCCGATGAGCCCGGCGCAGAGCAGCGGCGCCGCCTGGACGTCGTCGTAAGCTTCGGGGATCGCCAGCACGAAATCGGCGTCCGCCACCACCTCGTCGCCATAGCCGCCGTCCCGCGTGCAGCCGGTGAACAGGGCGCGTTCGCACAGATTCTCGCGCCCGCGCCGGCAATAGTCGCAGGTGCCGCAGGCCCAGGCCAGCCAGGGCACGCCCACCCGGTCGTCCAGCTTCCAGCGGGTCACCCCGTCCCCCAGCTCGATCACCCGGCCGACCACTTCGTGGCCCGGCACGACCACGTCGTTCCGTACCGGCAATTCGCCGTCGACCAGATGGAGGTCGGTCCGGCACACGCCGCAGGCCCCGACCTTGATCCTGATGCTGCCGGCGGGCAGCGCCGCCCGCGCCCGCTCGCAACGGATCAGCGGCCGCCCCGGACGCTCGGACACCATCACCCGATAAGCCATGCCATCGACCACCTTTCGCGTTTTTCGGGATCATGCGACGGCGGCCGAGGAATTGCGAGCCACTCGTAGTTCGCCGCAGCGCGGTATCAAATTACCGCAGCGCGCCACAGGATTTGCTTGTCACACGGCGGTCACGGCAACAGCCTAATGTCTGGCGTCGCCTCTGTAACATGCGATGACCCAACAAGTTGGGAGGGTTCTCCACTATGACCGACAAGACCTTGTCCGCCGCCGCTGCGTTCAACCGGCGCATCCTGCTGAAGTCGGCCGCCGCGGCCGGCGTCGCGGCCGTCGCCGCCCCCTATGTGGCGCGCCGCGCGCTGGCGTCGTCGGGCGAAGTCCGCGTCTTTGCCTGGTCCTCGCACTTCCCTGCCGAGCTTCTCAAGAAGTTCGAGGCCGACACCGGGATCAAGGTGGCGCTGACCGAATATGGCACCAACGACGAGCTGCTGAACCAGCTCAAGGCCGCCAACGGCGAAGGTTTCGACGTGATCATGCCGACCGTCGACCGTGTCTCGAACTATGTCGAGCTGAACCTCGTCGCCGCGATCGACGAGAAGAAGCTGAAGGTCGACAACATGCTGTCCGGCCCGGCCGCGGGCACCGCCGGCAAGGCGGGCGTCGGCACCGGTGCGCGCTACATGTCGCCGGCCGACTGGGGCACCGAGGCGATCCTGTTCGACAAGAAGAAGGCGCCGATCTCCTACGGCTTCTCGCTGGGCGACCTCTGGAAGGACGAATACAAGGGCAAGGTCAGCGTGCGCGGCCATTCCGCCCTCGCCGGCATCGGCCGCTATCTCGACGCGCAGGGCAAGCTGCCCCATCCCTTCCTCGACGGTTTCGCCGACGAGGCCAAGATGAAGGCGATCTGGGACGAGATCCTGAAGTTCGCCGTCGCCCACAAGGCGAGCATCGGCCAGTTCTGGTCGAACGGCAACGAAGCGACCGCGGCCTATGCCGTGAACGGCTGCATCATCGGCCAGAACTGGGACGAGACCGCCGCCGCCCTGATCAAGGACGGCAAGGACGTCGGCTACCTGGCCCCGTCCGAAGGTGCCTTCGCCTGGCTCGAAGGCTTCTGCCTGACCTCCAAGGCGAAGAACGTCGACCAGGCCTATGCCTGGATGAACTGGTTCCTGGAGCCGAAGAATTCGGCCGACTATGTCGCCCCCCTGGCCTTCAACCCGGTGGCCAAGGGTGCCGACAAGTTCCTGCCCGAGTCGGCCTCGAAGTTTTTCGCCGAAGCCTATCCGAAGGACGCGCTGGACAAGCTGTGGTGGTGGCCGGCCCAGGCGGCCTGGTATGTCGCCAAGCGGAACGAGTATCAGGACCGTTACCTGGCGGCCTGATCGAACGCCGGGCCTACCCCTCCCCCCTCGCCCCCTTTCCAGGGGCGAGGGGGCCAGTTGTATTTTCTCGCCCCGCCCGCGGGGAGGGAGACAGGGTGAGGGGATGGGCACGCCTATTTGCAGTCGAGTGAGGCCCCGATGACCGCCGATGTCGAGATCGATCACGTCACCATGCGCTTCGGCGATTTCGTGGCGGTGCGCGACGCGACCCTGACCATCAAGGCGGGCGAATTCTTCTCCTTCCTCGGCCCGTCGGGCTGCGGCAAGACCACCCTGCTCCGCCTCGTCTCCGGCTTCATGGAGCCGACCGAAGGCAGGATCCTGATCGGGGCGAAGGACATGCGCGGCATCGGCCCGAACAAGCGGCCGACCGCGATGATCTTCCAGAACCTGGCCCTGTTCCCGCTGATGTCGGTCGCCGACAACATCGCCTTCGGCCTCGAAGTGCGGGGCATGGGCAAGGCGGAAAGGCGCAAGCGCGCCGACGAACTCCTCGACCTGATCGCCCTCTCCGGCCAGGGCGACAAGAAGGTCTCCGAACTCTCGGGCGGGCAGCGCCAGCGCGTCGCGATCGCCCGCGCCCTGGCCGTGCAGCCTGACGTGCTGTTGCTGGACGAGCCGCTCTCGGCCCTCGACCTCAAGCTCCGCCAGCACATGCGGGCGGAGCTTCGGGCGATCCAGAAGCGGACCGGCGTCACCTTCATCTACATCACCCACGACCAGGGCGAGGCGCTGGCCATGTCCGACCGGGTCGCGGTGATGCGCGCCGGCGAGATCGAGCAGGTGGCCGATCCGGTCACCCTCTACGACCGGCCGGAAACCGATTTCGTCGCCGGCTTCGTCGGCGAGATCAATCGGATCCCGGGCCGCCTGACAGCGCGGGAAGACGGCACCGTGGTGCTGGAGACCGCCTGCGGCCCGCTGCGCGCCCGCCTCACGCGGGAGCCGCCGGCCGGTGCCCCCCTCGCCCTCTTCGTCCGGCCGGAACGTCTGGTGCTGGGCGATGGCGGCGGCCCCAACGCGGTCACCGCCACCCTGGCCAGCAGTTCCTTCGAGGGCGCCAATATCCATCTGGTCTCGACCCTGGCCGATGGTTCGCCCTTCCTGGTCCAGGTCGCCAATGCCGGCGTGCCGGTGGCCCTGCACCCCGGGCAGAATTTCACCGTCTCCTTCAAGGTGGAGGATGCGCTGGCCCTGCCCCAGGGGGCCGCGGCATGAGTGCCCTGTTCCGCCGCCATGGCTGGCCCTTGGGCCTTGTGATGCTGTTGATCGTCGCCTTCTGGATCGTCGTCCAGGTGGTGCTGCCGCAGCTCCTGATGATCGATTTCTCGTTCCGGCCGAACCTGCTGCCGGACGAAATGGGCGGCCCCAAGGATGTCCTGACCCTCACCAATTACGAGACGCTGTGGGCGAACAGCGTCCACTTCGGCATCTTCGTGAAGACCATCGTGGCATCGGCCGCAGTCACCCTGCTGACCCTCGTCGTCTGCTATCCGATCGCCTTCCACCTCGCCTATGAGCTGAAGGGGCCGAAGGCGGCAAGGCTCATGCTGGTCCTGGTGATCCCCTTCTGGATCAACGAGATCCTGCGGACTTTCGCCTGGTACATCGTGCTGGCCTATGCCGGGCCCTTGAATGCCGTACTGGTCGCTGTCGGCATATTGGACGAGCCGATGCGCTTCCTCGATGGCAATGGCGGCGTCATGGTCGGCATGGTCTATGCCTACCTCCTGTTCATGGTCTTCCCGCTCTACAATGCGATCGAGAGCCTGGATGTCGCCCAGGTCGAAGCGGCGCGGGACCTGGGCGCCACCTGGGCGCGGATCCACCGCCGGGTGGTGATCCCCCATGCCAAGCCGGGCATCGCCACCGGCTGCATCATGGTCTTCATGCTGGCCGCCGGCTCCTATGCCGTGCCCGCCCTGCTGGGCTCGCCCAACAGCCGCTGGTTCACCGAGATCATCTACAACTGGTTCTTCGAGGGCGGCAACTGGAACCAGGGTGCGGCCTATGCCTTCATCCTGCTGCTGCTCTGCGTCGGCTTCATCTTCGCCATGATGAAGACCTTCCGCGTCAGCCTCGGGGAGTTGACGCGATGAACGGCGCCAAGACCTCGCCCCTGATGCGCGCCTATCTGGTGCTCTTCCTCTCCTATCTGTTCCTGCCCCTGGTGATCATGGGCGCGGCCACCTTCAACGACAGCCGCTTCCCGACCGTCACGCCCTGGGTCGCCTTCACGACGAAGTGGTTCGACGCCCTCTTCGCCGACGGCAAGATGTGGGATGCGCTGGTCTCCAGCCTGATGATCGGCGCCGGTGTCGTCCTCCTCGCGGTGCCGACCGGGATCGCCGCCGCGCTGGTGCTCCAGTCGGTGCACAAGAAGGCGCGCACGCTGCTCTACGGCGTCATGGTCTCGCCCCTGCTGACGCCGGGCGTGATCATCGGCATTTCGACCCTGATCTTCTGGCGCGAGCGTTTCGGCGTCGGCGGCGGCCCCCTGCTCACCGTGATCGCCCAGGCGAGCTTCATCTCGGGCTATGTCATGCTGATGATCGCGGCAAGGCTGGAACGCTTCGACCGCACGCTGGAAGAGGCCGCCCTCGACCTGGGTGCCACGCAGGGCAAGGTGTTCCGCCGCATCACCCTGCCCTATCTGGCGCCCAGCCTGATCGCCGCCGCCTTCCTGGCCTTCCTGCAGAGCTTCGAGAATTACAACACCACGATGTTCGTGCGCGGCACGGACACCACCCTGACCGTCTATATCGCCTCCAAGGTCAGGACCGGCGTCACGCCGGCGGTGAATGCCCTCGGCCTGATCCTGATCGGCCTCACCATCCTGGGCGCCGTGGTCTACGAGTTGCGGCGGCGGAAGACGAGCCCCGTCTGAGCCCCCCTTGCGGAAAGGGGTGGAGGGGACGCATCATCCCGGCCCTGTCTGTGAAACCCTGGGCTCGGAATGGAAGACCTCGTCGCCGGCATAGCGCCGGCCCGGATCGCCGCCATGCTGGCGGAAGAAACCGCCCGCTTCGTCGCGACGCATCCGAAATCGGCCGCGCTCGGGGCCGAGGCGAAGGCCCATTTCCCCGACGGCGTGCCGATGCACTGGATGACCGATTGGGGCACGCCCTTCCCCCTCTTCGTGCGCGAGGCGCGGGGGGCGAGCCTCACCGATGTCGACGGCAACCGCTACCGCGACTTCTGCCTGGGCGATACCGGCTCGATGTTCGGCCATTCGCCGGATCCCATCCTGAAGGTCCTGGCCGAACAGGGTGGCCACGGCCTGACCTATATGCTGCCGACCGAGGATGCCGTGGTCGCCGGCCGCCTGCTGGCGGAGCGTTTCGGCCTGCCCTTCTGGCAGGTCGCCTCGACCGCGACCGACGCCAACCGCTTCGCACTGCGCTGGGCCCGGGCAATCACGGGCAGGCCCAAGATCCTGGTCTTCAACGGCTGCTATCACGGCACGGTGGACGAGACTTTCGTCCGCCTGGACGACGCGGGCCGGCCGATCCACCGCCCCGGTCTGCTCGGCCAGGTGGCGGACCTGACGCAGCTCGCCAAGGTAGTCGAATTCAACGACCTGCCGGCGCTCGAAGCGGCGCTCGCGGAAGGCGACGTCGCCTGCGTGATCACCGAACCGGCGCTGACCAATATCGGCATGGTGTTGCCGCACGAGGGCTTCATCGAGGGCGTGCAGGCGGCCTGCCGGGCGACCGGCACGCTTTTCCTGATCGACGAGACCCATACGATCTCGACCGGTCCCGGCGGCTGGACCCGGGCGCATAACCTCTCGCCCGATTTCTTCGTCGTCGGCAAGGCGATCGCGGGTGGCGTGCCCTGCGCCGTCTGGGGCTTCACCGCCGAAGTGGCGGACGGCATGGCGCGCGCCCGCGCCGCCGCCGGCCCCGGCCATTCCGGCATGGGCACCACCTTGTCCGCCAATGCGCTCGCACTGCGGGCGCTGCGCGCCAATCTGGAACAGGTGATGACGCCTTCTGCCTATGGCCACATGCTGGCCATGTCGGCAGGCCTCGCCGACGGGCTTCGCCATGTCATCGGTGCGCGCGGCCTGCCCTGGCATGTCTCGGCCGTGGGGGCGCGGGCCGAATTCGTCTGCGGTCCCCTCCCGCCCCGGAACGGGGCCGAGGCGGCCAAATCCATGCAGGGGCCGCTCGAAGCCGCGATCCACCTCTATCTGATGAACCGGGGGGTGCTGATAGCACCCTTCCACAACATGACCCTGACCTGTCCGGCGACCACGGTCGACGACGTCGACCATCTGGTCGCCACCGTCGCCGCCGCCTGCGACTGCCTGCTTGCCGGAGCCCGATCTTGACCACCCGCCATCCCGCCGCCACCGACGGCGCCGAGGCCGAAGCTTTTTTCGCCGCCAATCCCGATATCACCGCCGTGCAGCTCGTGCTGACCGACACGAGTGGTGTCGCCCGCGGCAAGACGGTGCGCGCCCATGAGCTGGCCTCGGTCTATACCAACGGCCGGCCCCTGCCCTGCTCGATCCTCGGCCTCGACATCACTGGGGCCGACGTCGACGAGACCGGCCTCGTCTGGGAAGAAGGCGACGCCGACCGCCTGGCCTTCCCCGTGCCCGGCACGCTGAAGCGGGCACCCTGGCTGACACCCGCCACCGCCCAGGTGATCCTTTCCGTCTATCATCTCGACGGCCGGCCGGAAGAGGCCGATCCCCGCCACGCCCTGGCCCGGGTCGTGCAGCGTTACCAGGACCTGGGACTGACCCCGGTTGTCGCCGCGGAACTGGAATTCTATGTCGTCGATCCCAAGCTCGGGGCGGACGGCATGGTGCGCCTGGCGCGCTCGCCCCTGACCGGGCAGCAGCTCGTGACCACCCAGGTCTATGAACTCAATGCGCTCGAGGAATTCGGCGGCTTCCTCACCGAACTGCAGGCCGCCTTCGAGGCGCAGCACCTGCCGGCCGAAACCGCGATCAGCGAATTCGCCCCCGGCCAGTTCGAGATCACCCTGCGCCACCAGCCGGACGCGATGAAGGCGATCGACGATGCGATCTTCTTCAAGCGCACGGTGCGCGGCGTCGCCCAGAAGCACGACCTCATCGCGACCTTCATGGCCAAGCCCTTCACCGGGCGGACCGGCTCCGGCCTGCATATCCATCTGTCGCTGAACGGCGGCGACGGCCGCAACGCCTTCGCCTCGGAAGATCCGGCCGGTCCGCCCCTGATGCGGCACGCGATCGCCGGCCTGATCGAGACCATGCCGCAGGCGACCGCGATCTTCGCACCCAACGCCAATTCCTACCGCCGCTTCCGCCTCGGCTCCTATGCCCCGATCGCGCCCTGCTGGGGCGTCAACAACCGTTCGGTCAGCGTGCGGGTGCCGATCGGGCCTGCTTCGAGCCGCCATATCGAGCACCGCGTCTGCGGCGCCGACGCCAATCCCTACCTCGCCTGTGCCGCCGTCCTGGCCGGCGTGCATCACGGCATCACCGAGAAACTGACCCCGCCCGCGATCGTCGAGAAGGACGGTTATGCCGAGACGGCGGAACGCCTGCCGACCCAATGGGCCGACGCGATCGCCGCCTTCGAGTCGTCGGACCTGATGCGCGACTATCTCGGCACCCGCTATGCCGAAGTCTTCTCCGCGATCAAGAAGGCGGAACTGGACCGCTTCCACGCCCAGGTCTCCGCCCTCGATTACACGTGGTATCTGCGCAATGCCTGAAGACGGCTGGTAGCGGTGGGCGCCGCTTTGCGCCAAAACGGGATTAATATCCGATTTGCCGCAGGGCCTCGCCATGACTGCACCCGCCAGTTGAGATAGTGTCGGGGGACGTTGCCGGTGCCGGTTCGGCCCGGCGTTTCCAGTCGGTATCGCGGGGGCGGGCAATGCGTGGATTGAACAAGACTCTGGTCGCGGGGGCGGCCTGTGCACTTCTCGCGGCTTGCGGCGGCGGTTCCAAGTCGTCGACCACCTCGAACAGCACCACGCCGCCGGCCCCGATCACCTCGATCCTCGAGACCCTGCCGCGTGACGGCAGCCTGACCACCGGCACCGGGCGGCAGTTCTCCAATTCGGCGATCAACGGCACCGTCCATGTTCCGGCCTCAGGCTGCCTGCTGCTGATCTGCACCACCCCGGCGCATGACGAATTCCCCTTCGACTTCCAGATCGCCTCGATGGCCAAGGCCAATCCGGGTGCCGCCGCGGGCAGCGCCGGGGCGGACGACCTGAAGCTGGTGGTCACCGGCGGCACCAATTCGACCGGCGGCACCAAGACACTGTCCGCCCTGTTCACCGATTGGGCGACCGCCAACTCGCTCCTGACCGGGGTCAAGACTTCGACCGACAACGGCGCCGTACTGTCTGGCTTCGATGCCACCGACTACACGCCGATCGCCGGCGGGCATATCCAGGCCGTGGTGATCGACGCCAGCGCCACGGTGCCCAATCTGACCTACATGGGCTTCGCCTATTGGACCGCGACCGACGTCGATCCGACCGACCCGACGAAGAATCAATTCATCGTCTCCGGCGGCTCGGCCTTCGCGCGGAGCGGCTATGGCACCAGCCCGGATCTCGCCACCATCGCCGGCCTGCCGGCCTCCGCCACCTACCTCGGCAAGACGGTGGGCACGCAGGTCTTCCCGGCCTCGAACAGCGTTGCGCTGATCGCCGGCGACTTCTCGCTGACTGCCAATTTCGGCACCGGCGCGGTCTCGGCCCAGATCACCAACCTGAAGCGGATGGACGGCAGCACGCCGGCCGGCACCCCCCTGCCCAATATCACCTTCACGGGCGCCAGCCTCAGCGCGCCGACCGCCACCATCTCCGGCAGCGGCGGCACCGGCATGACCACGCAATATGGCACCACGACGCCCGACGGGCCGACGGCGCTTCTCGGCGCCTTCTACGGTCCCAAGGCCGAGGAGGCGGGTGGCACCTGGTTCGTTTCGGGCAGCAACCTGGTTCCTGGCAGCACGTCCAACACCCAGTTGAGCGGGGCCTTCGGGGCAGTGCGCTGACGGCGCCAGCCCGCAGGACGGCAGAAGCAGCGGCCAGACCGGCATGACATCCAGGATCCTGCTCGCCGCCACACTGCTGGCGGCGGGCGTCCTCTTAGGGCGACCGGCCGCGGCGCTCGACGGTGCCGTGCCGCTGCCGCCCGAGGGGGCACCGGCGCCCGTCGCCGCACCCGCCGAACCGACGGAAGAGCAGCTTCAGACCGAGGCGGAATTCCGCCAGGGCCTGCTCGCCGTCGCTGCCGGCCAGTATGACGATGCCGCCCAGATCTTCGACGACATCCTGGCACGCGATCCCGACCTGGTCCGCGTCCGCCTGGAGCTGGCCCGCGCCCTGTTCCTGGCCGGCGACCAGGACGACCGCGCCCGCTTCCAGTTCGAGCGCGTGCTGGCCGGCGACCTGCCGGAGGCGGTGAAGCAGAATGTCGAGCGCTTCCTCGACGCGATCCGCCAGCGCCGGAGCTGGACGCTCGAAGCGGAAGTGGCGATCGTGCCGGACAGCAACATCAACGGCGGCGCCAACAGCCGCGAAGTGAACATCGGCGGCCTGCCCTTCTTCCTGAACGAATCCTCGGCCAAGAAATCGGGCGTCGGCCTGCTGACCTCGGTCAACGGCAGCTATCGCTTCAACCTGCCGGGACGCTGGCGCTTCCAGACCCAAGGCGCTTACAGCCAGCATTCCTACGACGACAGGCAATACGACGATTCGATCCTGTCCTGGGGCGCCGGGCCGCGCTATCTGTTCGAACGGGGCGAGATCGGCCTCGCCTTCGTCGGCTATTACCGCTGGCTGGGCCTCGATCCCTACAGCATGTCGCTCGGCGCTCAACTCACCGGCAATTATCTGCTCACCCGCCGCCTGCGCATCGAGGCGACTACCCGCATCGCCGAGGTCAGCAGCTATCTGCCCGGCGGCCGCGAAGGCCCGACTTATGACGCCAGCCTGACGCTGCGCTACGCGCTCAGCCCGCGCGTCCTCGTCTATGCCTCGGTCGACACCCTGCGGGAGGATTTCGACGCCGCGGCCCTGGCCGATACCACGGCCGGCGTTTCCGCCGGCATCTATGGCGACCTGCCCTGGGGCTTCTCCGCCGGCGCCTCCTACCGCTATGGCGAGACCGATTACGACGGCGTACAGCCGATCTTCAACACGGATCGCAAGGACACGAACTGGCAGGTCTCGACCACCCTGCTCAACCGCAAGATCAACGTCTGGAAAGTGACGCCGATCTTCCGCTACACCCATGTGAACAACCAGTCGAACCTCTCGATCTACGAATATTCCCGCGACATCTATGAAATCGGCCTGACCAAGGAATTCTGAGCCCGCGGCAAATTCCCCCATAGAGAGAATTTAATTTGATTTTTCCCTTATTTAGGGAAACCCTGTCCCTGTCTGTGAATAGATGCGCAGGGGCAGTGCCATGAAGCCGATTTCCGCCGGGGCGATCGTCGCCGCCACGATTTTGACCGCAGGCTGCGGCGGGGGTGGCGGAGGTGGGAACACCGCTTCGGGACCGCTGCCCGTGGTGAAGCCGCTCCTCCTCACCCAGTTGCCGACCGTCGGCACCTGGCGGAACGTGGCCGCGGCTCAGGTCGCTACCGCCTTCATCGGCGGTTCCGTGCCCGCCTCCGGAAGCTACCCCGGCTATACGTTCGACTTCTCGACCGCGGCCCTGAGCCAGACCTCCTCGACCGGCACCGACCTCGGCCTCCGGCTCGGCGGGCCGACCGGTAGTTCGCCGCAGTTGACCGCGCAATTCCACGACTGGGACACGTTCGACGAAATGGAGCCCGGCCTGGTCGCCTCGTCGAGCACCAGCGCCTCGTTCAGCAATGTGTCCGCCGCCGACTACCCGCGCCCCGCCGGCGCCACCCTGAGCGCCCTGTTCTTCGACGGCACGGGCACGGCCGCCCTCTCCTTCATGGGCTTCGGCTATTGGGCCGTCTATGACGACTATGGCGCGGCGGGCGAACAATTCGTCGCCCAGGGCGGCGGCGCGATCGGCAGCGTCAGCCCCAATCTCTCGACCATCGCCAGCCTGCCGGCCACCGCCACCTATCGCGGCGTCACCATCGGCGCCATGGTGCTGGACGGCGACCCGCTCGCCATGCTCGGCGGCTCGATCCGTCTGAATGCCAATTTCGGTACCGGCCAGATGGACGCGGCCATTTCCAACATCAAGCTCTACGACGGTACCACGGTGACCCCCGGCCTGCTGCCTGCCGGCATCACCTTCGCCAACGCCACGATCGACAGGCCCACGGCCAGTTTCGCCGGCTCGACCAGCGGCACCATGACCGCCACCTTCGACGGCGTGGCACCCAACGGCGGCGCCACCCTGACCGGGCAGTTCTATGGCCCCGTCGCTCAGGAGGCCGGCGGCACCTGGGCGATCTCCGGTACCAACCTGGGCCCTGCGGGCAACCTGGAAGTCTCGGGTTCTTTCGGCGCCGTGCGCTGAGGGGTCAGACCGAGCCCGGCCGCTCCACCACCAGGATGCGGGCCGGGCCCACGGGGCGGGCGACATGTTCCGCCCCGACGCCGGCATGGGCGATCATGCCGGCGGTCATGCGGGTCACCTGCTCTTCCCCGGCCGTATCCTTCCAATACATGTCGACCACGCCG
>Ga0265297_10005765_pt1 | contig 18511 bp, 15 predicted proteins | sample Munlanlwell13791_FD_192502 | JGI IMG/M metagenome (GOLD analysis project Ga0265297, IMG submission 192502) | Leachate microbial communities from a municipal landfill in Southern Ontario, Canada - Leachate well 137-91 | ecosystem: Engineered > Solid waste > Landfill > Unclassified | place...
CAGGGATGATGTATCTGCCGCGGAAAAGGTCATATATCGGGGCGCCGCGCTGCCTGATGATGACGTTGACTGAGACCACTGCGGGCATTGCCTTGGCCGCAACCCAGGCTGATGCATCCGAGAAGGCCTTGGCCATCCTGAGCGCTTCCTCAGGCGTTTTGAGATCGTCCTGACTGCTCTGGAGGGCCTTGTTGGCGTCTTCAGCCTTGCTAGAATCCTGTATGTTCAGCTTGGCGGTGATGACAATGCCGACAAGTATCCCGAACAGTACTGCCAGGAACAGGAAATTCGACTTTACCTTGTCCATCTTGGTTCCTCCTGTTTGCTCTATAGTTGACGCTCCCGGAGAACCGGGTCCCAAGTTTTTTGCAAGCAAACTCCGTTCCAAATACTCAGTGCGCTGGCTGCTCTCCCCGATACAGCAGGTCGAAGTATGCTACTCCAACAATGTCTTCGCGGCGGATTCCAAACGCAGCCGTCAGACGGTCTACGCGAAACGCCGCATCTTCGGCCTTTTCGCAGGACAGCGGATGCTCGAACTCGATAAAATCACCGAGACCTTCGACGGAGTCGAGGTGGATTCGAACACCTTCGAACAAGTATAGCTCGCGCGTCTTCCGGACCGCGCCTTTCACATCAAGCAGATCCCCGAAGAACGCGACGACCTTTGCGTGGCAGTCCGGGATCACCAGGATCTCGAAGTCGGATTCCCGCGCGCATTGCACATCCGGCCGACTGTATTTGATCAGCATAGGCGATTCGCCGTCTTCGATCCGGAGTTTCAGCCGAAGAGGTGGCTCGCAGGCGTAGAAGTAGTCGGCCTGATGCCTGCGCCATTCGAAGGAAGCACCAAGAGAGTCGCATACCGCGCGGGCATGGTCGAGGTCACGGCAGACGGCTTTCAGTTCGAGATTGTGCATTGTTCGCTTTCCTTTTCGATATCGCTGGTACACTATAGGTCGTTTTGGAGTGATGCAATTATGAAGACGACCGGAATTATCTGCGGATCCAACCTGTGGCGCTCGAAGGGCATTTCGAGCATCGCCCGCACGCCGATTCGGACGGAGTGGGGCGAAGTGGAGGTGGCGCGCAAGGGAAGAGTGATCCTTCTTCAGCGCCACGGATTCGGCACTCCCCTCCCGCCTCACAGGATCAACCACCGCGCGAACATAGCAGCGCTCGAAGCGGCCGGGGCCGCGGAGATCGTGTCGCTGTGCTCGACAGGTTCGCTGACGACAGATCTTGCCGTGGGCGACATAGCCGTTGCCGCGGATATCTTCTGCCTCTGGCGAAGGGACACTTTTTTCGAGTCCGAAGCGAAGTGCTCCGTGCCCTCGATATCAGGGGAACTATCCGCGCGGGTGGAAAACACCGCCCGGTTGCTGGGCGAAAAAGTGCATGGCTTCAGCGAGGGGGTTACGTACATTCAGACAATCGGCCCGACCTTTGAGACCAGGGCCGAGATAAGGTTCCTCAGCGCAATGAACCCGGCCGTTGCGGGGATGACTGCCGCTCAGGAGGTCTTTCTGGCCTGCGAGAAGAACATACCGATCGCCGTGCTGTGCGCGGTGGACAATATGGCTCACGGAATCGGCAAGCCGCTGAAGATGGAGGATGTCCTTCGCGCCAGTGCCGCTCACGCTCCCTATTTCGAGGCGTTCGTCGCAAGGATGATGGAATGACGCACCCCACGGAACCCGCAACCTGCGATCTGCTGCTGCGCAACGCTATTTTGCCTGACGGGAGCATCACCGATATCGGTATCCGCGGCGACAAGGTCGTCCAGGTCGGCGGGAACATCGCTGCCCCCACGCTCCTTGACTGCACCGGGCTTCTGGCGGTGCCTGCGATGTACAATGCCCACACTCATGCCGCGATGGTGCTGTTCCGGGGCTGGGGCGACGATATGCCGCTCCACGAATGGCTTCAGCACAGGATTTGGCCCGCTGAGGCGCGAATGACCCCTGACGACGTGTACGCTGGGACAAGGCTTGCCTGCGTCGAGATGCTCCGAAGCGGCTGCGCGTTTTTCAACGATATGTACTGGCACCCCGGCGCAGTCATTAAGGCAGCGCACGAGGTCGGGGTCCGAGCTTTGGTCAGCGGCGTAATCATCGACAAGTTCACCCCCGCTACCTCCGCCAAGCAGCGGGATGACGCGGTGGCGTTGTACGAGGAATGCAAAAGGGGCTCGGGATTGACGCGCTTCGCCCTTGGCCCTCACGCGATTTACACCGTCTGCGAGGAAAGCCTCCGCTGGTGCGGCGAGTTCTCGCGAGCCCATAGGGTACCGCTGCACATCCACCTGTCTGAAACCGAAAAGGAAGTGGCCGATTGCCGGGCTGAGTACGGCTGCAGCCCCGTGGAATTTCTTGACCTGTGCGGCTGCCTTGGGGCCCTGACCCACGCCGCGCATTGCGTATGGCTATCTGAGGGCGATATCCGCCTGCTGGCCGACAGACGCACCAATGTGGTCCATCTGCCGACCTCGAACATGAAGCTCGCGGTGGGCGAACGCTTCCCCTATCGGAAGCTGATCGATGCGGGGGTACGCGTTACACTGGGCACGGACGGAGCGGCCTCCAACAACAACCTGGATTTGTTCGAGGCGATGAAGTTCGCCGCGCTTGGCGCAAAGGCGCGGTCAGGCAACCCCCTGGAGGTCACCGCGCAGGACGTGTGGCGTTGCGCATCCGTTGACACCGCGGCGTCGTTCGGTTTTGACCTTGTGGGCCCGTACGAGGGTGCGCTGGCGGACATCGCCCTGCTGGATGCCTGGGACCCGATGCTCGTGCCTTCGCACGACAGGGCGTCGAACTTAGTCTATTCCGCCAGTGGAGGAGTTACCAAGGCGATGATCATCGCCGGTCAACTGCGGATGTGGAACAGAGAGGTGGCAGGAGCCCGGGAGATTGCCGAGTGCGCCGAGCGGGCGTCACGGCAGTTGTGCCGGTAGGAACGGCATGGCGGGGCGAGGCTCTTACATCGATGGTCAGGATGGGCAGGATAGGATGCGAAGATCGGGGTGAAAAGCTGATGCGAAAACAAGGAGCATCGCGAGGCGGGTCATTGTTTCCTCTTAAGGTTGATGCGGCAGTATTTTTCGCCGGTGTACACGAGAAGGACATCTTCGGTCAGCGTAACTACTGCGCACGGACCGCTCTCCGGGCGGAAGACATCCTCGATCAGGAATGAGTATTCGGGGGAGTCCTTTCCCTCCCGGTACTTCCATACTTGCCTGACCTGCTTTCCGTCTGATTCGAACGGAACCGAGACGTTGAGCCCCGCTGTGGCCAATGACTGGAAGGCTGCCGTGTCATGTCTATGGCTGAAAATGAACCTGATGAGCTTCTTGCGGATGAAATCCACGGTAACCACACAGTAGTCGCTCCAGCATGAGATCCGATCGGTGTATGACCAGGATTGATATGTTCTCGCGGGCACCAAGGCCTCATAGGGCAACAGATTCCGGACGCCTGAACGGTCGAGGACCGCAAAACTGTACTTGCCTTTTGAGGCAACTCGAGGGCACATATATGTGTCGCCATCCAGTACCCACAGGTCAAAGATTCCCTCCGAGTCCAGGATCGTGGCGCCCGTGAGCAGGTCGATCAGCACTACACGGCTCTTCAACTCCGATGGCCTGATATAGGCTTCCTCTGCCCATTGTTCTTTCTTTGCGTTCGAAGTCCTCTCGCCTATCTGCTCTGGTTCGGGCGGAACAGAGTCTCTGGGGTAGCCGAAGTTCCGATCAATGACCTCTAGAATGGGGAATTGCGCGGAGGTGCAGCCAGTTTTCCTTCCCCGCAAGCGCGGTTCCGCATTCCAGCAGTTGACTCCGTATGCCGACTTGAAAGTGAAGGGAACCCTTTTTGTCGTGCCATCCTCACGCAGCGTGACGAGGCGCTCTCCATCCTCGAGGAACACCATCGCTCCTCTATGGGGAGATGTTGCACCCCAGTAAAAACTCAGCAACACCTCGCAGTCCTTAAAGGCGTCGAGCGGGTTGCTTGTTATTTCCCCCTTGTCGGAAATCCGCACGTCGAGAACTTCCTTGGCCTTGAAGATGCCGATTGGCTTCGGCTTCGCGCAACTCGCGACCAGAAAGTGCCCAGGCGCCAGACATGCGACCTGACACTCCCCCATCTTGTTGCAGAACGCTTCGAAGGCCAGCATGACGCCAATAGTGCCAAACACGGGGTCTTCGGCATCATTTTTGTTCACTTTGGGCCCCTTGGGCAAAAGCCGCCAGAACCAAGGACAGTCAAAGAAAAAGTGGGAAGAGAAGTCCTTGATTCTGCACCTTTTGCCGAGAAAGTCATCTCTCCCAAGACTCGGTGCAACCTTGCCTGTGACAATCTGCATTGGGATCTTCCGGCCGCCTGCAAAGGAGTCGAATTCCAAGGGGGCCTTGCACGAGGGATCGGGCTCGGGGAGCGGCGGCACTTCGTCGAAGAGCGAATACTCCTCGATCTTCCCTGCAGGAACATCCCACGCCAGCACTTTGTCAGTGATATCCTCCGAGTCTGCGAGACTCGCGAGTGGCGGGAACAATGGCTTGTCCTCCGCGGAGGCCGTCAGGACGGCAAGAAGCAGGCTTGCGAGAACAAGGAGCATCGCGAGGCGGGTCATGGGTACCTCTTAAGGTTGATGCGGCAGAATCGCAGGCTTGTCCGAATCCCCACAAACCAATCCTACCCCAAAGATTACGCAATGCAACTCAAACGCAGAGGCCAGCGAGAATTGATGATTGCGGATTGATGATTGATGAGTAAGAGAGCAGCCCGGGCGAACACATGTGTACCTTCAGGGGCAGGCTGTACTTTCGAGGGCATGCTGGGCATGGGCCGGTATCGCGCCTCCTCACCCGAAGCGGGCGGATCCTCCTGAGGCGGACCTCGTTGGAGTCGGTCGCGGTGAACGCGACTACACGGAAACGGCCTGTCAGGCCAATGTCTTTGAAGCCAGTCCGTCGGCGCGGGGAGAATGCACAATGAGCGATGAACAATGAGGAATAGGAGAGCAGCCAGCAGCCGGAGCAAGAACGCGCCGGGACGGTCGCGTTTACTTTGGCGACCAGCAGCCAAGGCTAAGACGCAGAATCAGGTTTGTTTGCGATGTCATGTGGGGTGCAGGGATAATGCGCCAGGGCACGTGGCAACGTGCCCCTACGATCCCCAACAGCCTTGCAGGCCAATGCCGCGCGGGTGCGCGGCGCTCCCGGGGTAAAGGCCTTCCGTTTGCTATAGGTTTTCTCTGAACCCATTATGGCCTGTATTGAGCATCGATACTCAGATTCCGGTCCCCTTCGCGCACTTGATGTCCTGGTGATTGGTTCTTCTCTTGCTTCTTCGAATCGGCCGCGCAAATCAAGGGATTTCCTATCCTCTGCGTATCTCTGCGGACTCTGCGGTAAAACTCTTGTCCTCTCGTCTTCTCCGCCTCTCCGGCCGCGCAATCCTTCTCTTCTCCGCCCTCCGAGCACAAACATGCCCGGCACAAAAAAAAGGCCCCGTTTCCGGGGCCTTTTGATATTAGTCAGAGATGGCTTGGCCTACTCCCACATCACGGCGGAGTCGTACATATTGTCGAAAATGTCGACCTCGCCGATCTTCCGAATCGTAAGGCCCTTGCCCCAGCTCTCGAATACGTTCGAGTAAATCCTGAAATCCACGCCGGGGTTCTTCGTCTCGCTGTCGACTATGAGAAGCGGCGTCCCTGAGAAGGTATTGCGCTCGACAATCGTCATTCCGCCCTTGCCGCTGGCAAAGAACCTGACGGAATCGGTCCGCTCGAAGCGGTTGAAGCGCCAGTCGCCGCTGACGTGGCCGCCAAGGCCCTTCATCATCTCGACCTTCGCGCACTTCTTGAAGACGTTGGACATCATTTCCCACATAAGGGGCTTCGCAGCCATCGAGTCGCCGTCGGTCATCAGGGCGACGGAGCAGCTCTCGAACTCGTCCTGGCTCATGCTGAAAGACACGGCGCTGTGAGCGGGCATTATGTTGCCCGGGTCAACCCAGTCGTAAGATTCGAGGGATGGGAGCGATATCACCCTTGCGAATTCGGGGGACTTGATATTGCGAACCTTGTTGGAGTCGAAGGCCACATGCTGAGTGCCGTTGGACTGGATGAAGCAACCGGTCTTGGGTGCTTCGCCGGTCCCTTCGATGATGTTGTCGTGAATATAGGCCTGGTTCAGGGCAACGCAATTGATGAACGCGGCCGACGAATTGCCGGTGAGAACGGATGAGAAGAAGCTGAGGTTCGCGGGCTGGCTGCCCTTGCGGCCATAGAAAGAGAGCATGTGTTCGGAGTTCAGGTTGCGCTTGATCCAGTTGGTGTTGAAGGTCAGATCATTGCCCGCGAGGGCGAGAAGATCGACATTCGAGTTATCCGTGAAGCGGTTTCCAAGGAAGTTCGCGCTGATGGCCCTGACCTTGAGAAGAGTGGTGCCCTGGCCAACGGCCGAGTTGTTCTCGAAGCGGTTGCGCATTACGGACGCCATATTGGAACTGCTGAAGAAGAACAGTGAACGTGTTCCGGCTTCCGAGTTGAATCCGGCGACGAGGTTCTCGATCACATCGATCGCGAAGAACTGGCGGCAGACAATGATATCGCCGTTATCCGAGGCGCTTGTGAAGTTGAAGGCATTCTTGTTGAAGCTCAGCGAGTCGCGCCCGTCGATGTAGATTCCGCGCGCTGCAATCTTGCAGTTGCGGAAGGAATTATGTGCGAAAAGTACGGTGTCGGCGCCCTTGATCGAAATCGAACCGGCCGGGATGTCGCGGCCGACAAACTTGTTGCCGTCGAAAATCACTGGGCAACCTTCGGTGGTAATGATCCCGCCATCCTTGGTGGCAAAGGTGCCCTTGAGAATCTCGACCGAGGAGGATCTGCCCGTCACGACCGGCCCGTTGAACTTGCCCGAGAACTCGCAGTTCTCCAGACGCAACCGGGCTTCGGTGACGATATTGCTGAGCCCGCTATAGCCGGGACCGACGAAAATGCCATCGCAGCCTTCGGCCTTGATAGTCACTTTCTTTACGGCCTGGGCACGCGCGATGAACTTGCCCTCGACCACCAGTTTGCTGCCCTCGGCGAAGCGAAGCTCAGCTCCGTTGGGTATCGACAGGGAGCCCATGGGCTCGATTACGACAAGCCCTTTGAACACGTAACGTCCGGGCTCGATTATCAGGTCGCCCTGTATCCGGCCCTTCAGTTCCTTTTCGGGCGGGGCACAGGATGAAAGCATCGCCGAGAGACAAATGAACACCAGCGCACCAAGGGTAAGGCATCTACGCATCAGAGCCTCCGATTTGTTGCTCCACAGGGAATTGTAACCGATAAACCGTAGAATTCAATGGATTGTGACCTTTTCTCTTTCGTTCTCCGAAATCAGGCCGTGTTCTCTGAACTTCGCGGACCCAAATCGGCAAGGGCCAATGTGATAGCGGCACCGGCCGCCGCGAGCCCGAACGCCGCTGTGACCCACACCGCGCTGCCCTGTATGGCCTTGCCCTGCCCTGACTGAAGCGGGGCGACCGGTTCCTCGCGGGAAAACACAGCGGTAATGCCCTGCGTAATTCCGATCGCCTTCAGACTTCTGCGCACGGTTCGCGCGAGCGGACATCCGGCCGAGGAAAAAACGTCCGCGGTCTCGATACGCGTCGGGTCGATTCTCCCTCCGGCCCCCATGCTGCTGACCACGGCAATCCCTGCCTTCACGCAGCCCGCCAGAAGCGGGATCTTACCGTCAAGCCTGTCAATGGCGTCAACCACCACTGTCGGCCTGAGTGACAATACCAGCTTGATGTTGCTCTCGTCCAGGAATGCCTCGACCGCTTTCACGCGAATGCCTGGCGCAATCAAGTGAAGTCGGCGCTCTGCCGCCGTCACCTTTGGCAATCCCAGAGTCTCCGTTGTGCAGAAGAGTTGCCTGTTGAGGTCGGTGGCGCAGTACTTGTCGCCGTCAACAAGGATGACCGTGCCCACTCCGCTCCGCGCCAGAGCTTCCGCCGCCCAGGACCCTACCCCGCCAAGGCCCACAACGGCAATGGTTGCGCGGGAAAGGGACTCGACCCCTTCGGCGCCGAGAAGGATCTCGAACCTCTTGAGGCGATCCGGAACCGGGGCGTCAGAACCCGAAGAGCTGGCGTGAGTTGGCAAAGGTAATCTCCGATATTTTCTCGAACGACAAGTGAAGCGAGTCGGCAACTCCCTGCGCCACCAGGGGCAGGTTGGCGGGTTCATTCACCGTTCCTCGCAGCGGATGCGGGGCCAGGTCAGGCGAGTCGGTCTCCAGAAGAACTCGATCAAGCGGGGTTGCGGCAAGTGCGGGATGGACCTTTCGCGCACCGGGGAAAGTCACCACGCCCGCATATGAGATGTACAGCCCCACGTCCAGCAAAGGAGGCAACTGTTCTGCGCTCCCGCTGTAGCAGTGCATGACGCCCGGCGGACAGCCAAAATCCTTCAGGATCGCCAGCAGACGGGGAAGCGCCCTTCGGCAGTGGATGAGTATTGGCTTGCGCGCGTCTTTGGCAATCTGCAATTGCGCGCGGAAGACTCTCTCCTGCTCCGGCAAATCCCCCGCTGTTCCGTCAAGGCCGATTTCGCCAATCGCAACAAGGGAATCGGCAACAGCCTTCAGCGACTCGATTGCGGCATCCGGATTTGCGGGCAGATAACAGGGATGAATCCCGCAAGCGGGCAGCAGTCCGGGCTCGCGACTGCACAGGCCGGGCGTCTCCCGGAACCGGGCGGGGTCCGACTCGACCACCACGATATGCGACACTCCGGCAGACCGGGCCCTGGCCGCGGCAGCCCCAAACCCGCCGGGGATTTCCGGAACGGTCAGATGGCAGTGAGTGTCGCACAAAGGCACGGGACAATCTCCATACGGGGAATTATATCAGGTGGCTCAGAAATGCCGCAATCAGCCTTGAGGGAAGAGATTTTGGCACGGGAATGAAGGGCTTTGAAAGGACAAACGGGGTTTGTGGGATATAATGCGGGAGCCTATGGACACCGAGAGAATCAAGAAGCAGCGCGAAAAGAAGCTGCTCGAAAAGCTGGAAGTGAAACCCGACGACGTGGCGCTGCGCGTCGAGTACGCGTATTACCTCGCACGGGAGGAAAGGCACGACGAGGCGGAAAAGCAGTTCGAGATCGCAATGGAGGGGGCCGCCGGAAATCCCGATGTGGTGGCTATGTACAGCCGCTACCTGATGTCACGGGGCCGCAAGGACCAGGCCGAGGACATGATATCGAGCGCCCTGGCAAAGAACCCGATGGAGAGCATTCTGCTGAAGGCCCACGGCCTCGCGCTCTACTCGATTGGCGAGTTCGAAGAGGCCCTGGACGAACTGAATTCCGCGCGGCAGACTTCCGGCGACGATCCGTCAATTGACTACCAGATCATCGAATGCTACATCGCCCTCGGTGAGTACGATGCTGCCATTGACACTGCCCGGGCAGCCGCCGAACAGTACGCGGAGGACCCGGTGCGGAAGCACTCTCTTGGCAGGGCATACTGGGCGGCCGAGATGTTCGAGCAATCCGAAACAGCCTTGCGGGAAGCAGCCAAACTCGACCCGCGTTCTCTTAACATCCTGCTCGACCTTGTGGGAGTCCTCTCCGAAATGGAGGACTACGACATCGCCCTCGACCTTATGATGGCCGGTGAACAGAACTTCTCCGCTTCGGCCGAGTTCCATTACGTGCTTGGCAACCTCTACAGCGACAAGAGCGAGATAGACAAGGCCCGCGGTTCCTACCTGAAGGCGATTACCCTTAACCCCCGCCACTACCACTCGCTGAACAACCTTGCCCTGATTATGCAGGACAAGAACGGCACGACCGAGGAAGTCGAAAAGCTCTTTCAGCAAGCCCTGGAAGTCAACCCCGAGGACGTGTACGCCAACTACAACTATGGCAACTACCTGCTGAACAAGGGCCGCCGCGAAGAGGCTCTCCCTCACTACAAGATGGTGATTGACCACGAGCCCAATTACATCCAGGCCCGCATCAACTACGGGCAGACTTTGCTCGAACTGAGCAGGCGCGAAGACGCGATGGCCGAACTGGCGTCCATCCTTACGTTGCCGGACGTTTCCGCGGAGGACGAGGCCTCGGTTGCGAGGCTCTATCTTCAGGCCGGTGAGGAGGAAGAAGGCGAACGGCTGCTGAAAAGGGCCGTTCGCGACAGCCAGGGGCGCTCGCTGTTTCCGCTGGAGTATCTTGGCGACTTCCTGTACAACCGCGGCAGGTTCGAGGAATCCACGGAGTGCTATCTCAGGGCGGTGATGCTCGAGTCCGGCGACACAACGGTCTGGATGAAGGCGCTGGGAACGCTGCTTGAGAATCGGACGCGGCCGGGGTTCCTGTTCCACGTCCGCGAATTTGCGCAGGTGAAACTGCCTGCTACGTACGGAATTCTCCCCGACGATGAGGTATTGAAGGCCGTAATCGTTTTCCTCGACGCAATGGAAACAGGCGATATCAGCCTTCTGACGGGATACGGCGAAGCCGCAAGCCGCACCAAAAACCCGGCGCTTCTCGCGGTCATAGCAAAACTCAAGGCGGAACTTGGCGATGCCGGGGGCGCCGAAGAAGCGTTCGAACTTGCCACATCCGCCGCGCCTCACGACATCTCAATTGTCCGCGAGTACATCGGGCTCCTGATTGAACGGAAAGAGTACGACAAGGCACACGCGGTCATCGACAAAGCTATAGCGGATAACCCCGACGAGCCAATGCTCGAAAACGACCTCGGGCTCGTCCTCTACTCACTGGCGAAAAAGGAACGGGCTCGCGAAGTCTTCTACGGGCTGTCGCGCCGGTTTCCGCTCGAGGCCACGTACATATACAACTACGCCTGGATATTGTCTCAGGACGGCTTGCGGGACATCGCGATATCGGTTCTTGAAGGCTACCTGGACAATGTCTCCTTCGATGAGGAGAACGCATATTTCCTCTCCCAACTTATCTCCGACAAGCGCGAACGGCACCTTTTCGCAAAGGCCGAAACGCTGCTTCGACAGGTTCTTTCATCCAATCCCGAGAACACCTCGGCATGGACGCTGCTAAGCTGGCTCGAAAGCGAACGCGGCGACTTCGACAGCGCGCGGTTCTCGATGAACCAGGCCATCGAGCTTTCGCCGGACGATCCCGCGGTACTGCTGTCCGCAGCAACATTCTATATGTCCATTCTGCAGTTCTCGACGGCTGCGAAGTACATCGAGGAATGCGAGAAGCTGCGACCCGATGACGAAGAAGTCGTGATGGAGAAGGCGCGACTGTTCCAGGCTGCCGGAATGTACGAGGCTAGCGTTCGGCCGATGAAGACGCTGTTTATGAAGTCTCCGGTCGAGTACGGGTTCCAGATGGCCTGCACGCTGCATCACCTCGGCCGTGTCGAGGAGGCGGAGCAGATAGCGTCCGGGCTTCAGGACAAGCCATCGAACCGGTCGGGCTCGATAGCACGGGGCTGGTACCTGTTCCTGCGTGGCGATACCGACGGCGCGATAAAGGAGACGATGGCCGGGATGGCCGAATGGGCGGAGATCGTGGACTTCCGCAACCTGTCCATTTTCCTTCTCGCCGCGGGAAGATTCACTGAAGCGCAGGAGTCCATCAAGATATTCCTGGCCAACGCGACCCAGCCTCTCGATGTTTACTTCTTCATCCAGGACATCACCGACTACAAGGCGAGGTTCAACGAGGCACAGGCGGATGAATTCCACATGGCGCTTGCGATGAAGCTGAAGGACATGATCGGCCGCATCAAGCAGACCGGCCAACCGGCTTGACACCGTGTCATTGGCGCGTATAATCCCGAAGACAAGTGAGAGATAAGCGGGTGTAGCTCAATGGTAGAGCACCAGCTTCCCAAGCTGGCTACGAGGGTTCGATTCCCTTCACCCGCTCCATTTTTTTATGCAAAGCCTGTTCCACTACTCCCTCTACACCGATGGCGCTTGCGCGGGCAATCCTGGCCCCGGAGGGTGGGCGTTTGTGCTGAGTGGCCCCGCGGGAGAGATATCCTCCGAGTCGGGCTTTTCCCCCAATACGACGAACAACAGAATGGAACTCACCGCAGCCATCGAGGGGCTCAGAAAGACCTCGGACTCGGCAATGGTCGAGGTCTTCACGGATTCCAGCTACCTGCAGAACGGTTGCGAGCGCTGGATGAAGGGGTGGAAGAAGGCCGGTTGGATGCGGAACGGCAAGGAGATCCCCAACGCCGACCTGTGGCGGGAACTGGACCTGCTCACCTCCCGCAGAAGAGCGGTTTTTACCCATGTCAGCGGCCACTCCGGGCAGATGCACAACGAGATGTGCGACCGGCTCGCGCGGCAGGCCATCGAGCGCGGGAGAACCAAGGGCGTCCCAAGAGACAAGCTGTCTCCCAACGCCGAGAGGATCGTGAAGTTCCTGTTCTCGATGGGAATCGAGGACAAGAACGAAATGGCGCGGATCCTGGCTGAGGCAAAGGAATTCCTGCTGGGTTAGCCCGGCACGTCATATGAAACTGCTTGTCCTGTCCGACTCGCACGGCAAGAAATTCGAAGACATCTCTCCCCTGTTCCCCCCTGATTGGGCCGAGTGCGACGCTGTCGTACACTGCGGCGACATCGAAAGCATGAGTTTCCTCGATTCGCTGTATGCGTATTTTCCGACCGCATACGTTGTCCGGGGGAACTGCGATAAGTACGACCATGAAGATCTTCCCGGGACGCTCCTGTTCCGGGTCGGGTCCGTTTGTGTGGCTGTTGTCCACGGCAACTCCGCACGGCATACCCCCCACGGCCTGATAGCCTCCTTTCTTCCTGAGCGCCCTGACCTGCTGCTTTTCGGGCACACGCACCGCCGGTTTGCCGAGGTGGTCGAGGGGGTTTTGTGTATCAATCCCGGGTCCGTGGCACGTCCAAGGGATGGCAGAGCGTCGCTGGCCGTCGTGGAGATATTGGGAACCGATATTCAATATCGCTTCGAATATCTTTGAGCATCGGCGACACGGTTGTAGAATTACGATTTCGGGCGAGTTTTCGCATCGGTTCACGAAACGATGAATCGAGGGTTGATGTTCGAAATACCACGGCCCAACGTGGATCTCACCATTGCCGCGCTCAAGTCGTTCGTACGGTCAGAGCACGCGGCCACCGGCGCAGCGTCGCTTGTCCTCGGGCTTTCCGGGGGCATCGATTCCGCCGTGGTGGCCCTGCTGGCCGCGAATGCCGCGTCAGGGACTCCGCTGCACCTGTTCTGGCTGCCATACAAGACATCTGACCCGCGAAGTTATGAAGATGCCGCCAAGGTGGCTGCCCTGCTTGGCATCGAGTTGAAGGAGCGACCGATCACGGAAGTGGTTGACGCCGCTATCTCGCAATGGAAGATCGTGGACAAGCTGCGCATCGGAAATCTGGCGGCGCGCGCACGGATGATGGCGCTCTTCGACGCTTCCGCTGAATATGGCGGAGTAGTTCTGGGAACCTCCAATCTCAGCGAACGCCTTCTCGGGTACGGCACACTTCACGGGGACCTGGCCTGTGCCTTCAATCCGCTGGGCAACATCCTGAAGACCGAACTGCGGGCAATCGCTCCGACGCTCGGAGTGCCGGAAAGCATCATTGAGAAAGCCCCGACCGCCGACCTCTGGGCGGGCCAGACTGATGAAGGGGAACTGGGGTTCACCTATGCCGACGCCGACCGCGTGCTGTATCTACGCTTCCGAATCGGGCTCTCGCGCGGGGAGATCAGCGCAATCGGGCTCGATCGTGTCCTTATTGACAAAGTCCTTGACCGGGTGGAGCGGTCCGCGTTCAAGTCAAGGCCCATTCCTCTGGGCCCTGCCCCGCAGTAGCCACTATGAGCTTCCCCAAAAGGGCGCTGTTCATCATTCTGGCTGCGGCCGTTCTGGTCGCGGGCGGAGCGTCCTGCCTGGCGGAGATTGTCTATCGGCGCTCCCTTACCCCCGTTGAGGAAGCGGCGATTGCCGACTTTTCGGCCCGACTGAAAAAGAGTTCCGCTTCCGAGATCGAGAAGGCGTCGCTGCTGGCCAAGCTTGCGGAGATGAGGCATGAGCGGGGAATTTCCGCTGTTGTCCCTTTCCTTTCGGCTTCGAGGGAAATCCTTCAACTGACTGCCGCAGGCGCGCTTGGCGATATTTCCTCCCCGCGTTGCGCGCAGTACCTTATATCTTCCTATCGCGAGCCGCGTGAAACGGCAGCGATGAGGCTCGCGTGCCTCGAGGCCCTGGGGAAGATCGCGGATTTCGAGCTGCAGCAGTCGGACAACTCGACGACCAGGTCCGAGTGCATCGTGGCTCTAACCCCCATGCTTGACGAAGGCCGGATATTCTTCGGCTCCCTTGCGAATTCGGAGGTTGCGGAGGGAATCGAGTGCTGGCCGCCGATCCTTCGATTGCTGGGAATGACGCCGGAAATCGAGAAGCGCATTACTGATGCCTTGGGCTCGCCCGCCATAGAGCCGAGCCAGAAGACACGGCTTTGCAGGATCTACCTGACGGTAACGCCTCTGTCCAGGGACGATGTTGCGAGGCGCCTCGAGGACGAGTACAGCCGCTCAGTCCTGCTCCGTTACAAAACGGTTATTCTGGCTGCTTTGGGCGCGATGAAGGCCAGTCGCAAGTTCCTGCTGGCGCAGGCGATGGAAAAGTCGGGAAACCCGCTGCTTCGCCGCAGTGCGCTGGACGCGTTGCTGGAGATGCTCGAACTGCTGTCCGTCTCGGATGTCCTTCCGCTGCTTGCAACAGAGAATGATTTCCCGTCCGACAGCCTTATGCACCTCGCGCGGGGTGTGATTCGGATTGACACGATCGCGGAGTTCTGCACGAAGGCCCTGGCGGCGTCTAACAGCGTTGCTGCTGGCCGGGCCTGTGCGGGTATCCGGGATGCTGTCACCGGATGGCGCAAGAACGACCGGAAAACCGAATGGCTGGCGATGTTCGATACCGCTGTCCCGTTCCTGATGGACCTTATGGCGGTCGATTCTCCCGACCGCTCCGAGCTCAGGCGGCAGGCTTACCTGGCTCTGCTTTCCCTTTTCCCAAGGGGAGAGGAACCCCCGACCCAGTTCGAGTGGACCGCAGCCCCTGACAAGCGCAAGTCGGAGATCGACGAGATTCGGCTGTGGTTGGCCCCCGAGAATATGGCGCGAATTCGCGAGGGGATATCGCGCAACTGAGCGTTGTCAGGGCCGGAAAATGTCAGCGCATGTCTGCCTCCCGGGCATTTTTTCCCGAACAATTCCTGCTATCGCGCGAATATAATGGTGAAGATGGTCACACCGAAGTCGCTCCTTATCTTTCTTGCCCTGACCCTGCTTCTGTGCGAAGCCGGAGCCGGAGAAGTGCCGCCCCCGTTCCCCGATCAGCCGCGCGATATTGTTTCTCTCCTCGATGCGCTGGAATCCCCCAGGATGGACATTCGCACCCATGCCCTGGACCTGCTGCTCGATGGCCCGCCTGTTGACGCGGCCCTGCTGACCGGGCGATTGACCACTGCCCATACTGCTGCCCGCATCGCTCTCTATTCTGTCGCGGCGAAGTGGGGCGACGAGAGTACACTGGCCGTAATGCTTGACAGATATCCCACGCTGAAGCCTACCTCTTTCGAGGCTATCAGGATGATGGAGAACATCCTGGCGATGGGCGTACGCTATCGGCTTCCACCGGATTTTCTCCCGAGCCTCCTGCGAGCCTGGCTTGAAGGTGACGAGGATTTCACTGACAACGCGGCGCTGGCGCTTGAGAAAATGGGCCGTGGGGCCTTGCCGGAGCTGCTTCGCCTGATGAAGTGGGGGGATGAGGGCCAGATTTTCACTGTTATGACGCTGATGAGCGAAATGGGCGTCGTTCCGGAGCGTGAAACAAGGGCTATCGCGATGTCGGATTTCAGCTCGGCGGATGTGGCACTCGATGCCGCTGTGATGTGGCTTCCCAATGGCCTGGAGCTCGCCGGGCAACTGCTTAAGAATGAGGACAGCCCGGAATCCGTAAGGCGCCGGGCCCTGTGGTGGCTCGTGGCATCCGGACTGGCGCCGAAGGCGGAGGAACTGATCGCCCTCGCGAAGGGCGACAGCGACGGACTGGCTGCTGACGGGCGGTTTGCCCTTTACTGCACTGCGTTCCCGGACTGGATGGCGCGCGAAAAGACGTTGCGCGAAGGGGCGAGGGAACTGACGGCCAGAGATGCCTATCTGCTGCTTTACTGCGGCGACAGGGAATCAATACTGACGCTGGCGCTTGCGCACGGTGACAAGGAAGCGGACAAGCTTCGCGAGCCCTTTTTCAAGCGCGTGCTTGGCAGCGAGGATCCGCCAGGGAATATCGCGTTTCGGGAAATCCCCCGGCTGTTCCCGACAATGGATTCGCTCATCGCATCGCGCCTGAGGGATCTTGCCGGGCCGCTGGCCAAGGGGGGCAAGTACGAGCAAGCCGCGCAACTGCTCAGCCGGTCCTTGATGCTGGCATGGGACAACCAGTCGTCGGCAGAGCTGATGGAGATTATGGCAGGGGAGCCAGGGATCGAGTCGGCCCTGTTCCTGGCGCCGTGGCGCAAGTGGAATTGCAGCGGGGAGATCGGCGAGAGGGCGGAGTCATTTGCGCGAGCGGTATCGGGGTCGCTGGCGGACGCATATCACCTGGGCCTTGCCCCGGAGGAAATCCCCCAGGAAAGGCTGGATCCTGCCATAATGGCAGAGAGGATTGCGTTCTAAGTCTGCTGTGGCTCCGGAGGAGGAACCCGGCGGCGGCCGATGACCGCCATCAGAAGAAAGCCAAAGAAGAGCGCCCCGACGCAAGAGTACCATGCTATCCACAGGTTCGAGACCTCTTCCTCCACTGCCAACGCCCATTGGAGCAATAGCCATACGCCCACGAAGAGCAAAGCCGGCAAGTTGAAAGTATCGTGCCAGAACAAGGTAAACACCATTGACCCTGGATGGAGCAGCATGTATGCTCCAATAATGCCTGAGACCGATCCGGCAACACCCATCGTTTGTTCGAACGAGAGTGGATCGAGGCTGCACAGAAAGAGCCCTGAGGCCGCCCCGGACAGGAGATAGAACGCCAGGAAGCCAAAATGCCCCAACCGGTCTTCCACCCTTCCGCCAAACACCCCAAGAAACAGCACGTTCACCGGGTGGCTCAGAATCCCGCCGGGAAGGAACTGGCAGGTGAAAAACGGCAGAAGGCTCAATCCGAGGAACGTGTCGTTGTTGTAGTGTTGTGCCGGAACCAGGGCCATATTCGATAGGAGTTTGTCGAGAGCCCCTGAAGGGATGAACCACTGCCCGATGTAGACCGACAGGTTCACTGTCACTAAGAGCCACTTCATCCAGGGGAATTTCTCGCGTCGGGGGTCCACCATCAAGGGGATCATCGGGTTCTGCTATCTCCCCTGTTCTGCGATCTTCCATTCGATGTGTGATTCAGGAAAGAAGGCTTCAGGACGGCCCTCTAAAGCCTTTGCCGCGCCGCTGCTTCAGGGGGCGGACCTGCCATAATGAATCGTAGCATCGCGCCGCTGACAAACCCGCCGACATGCGCCCACCAGGCCACGCCCGCCTGCATCTGGACGTCGGTTGAGGCGAGTATCATCTGGACCACGAACCACTCGCCAATGAAGAACCACGCAGGCAATGTCAGCACAAAGAACGGGGGGATGAAAGTCAGGACTCCCGCGCGCGGGTACAGCATCAGGTAAGCGCCCAGCACACCCGATATCGCGCCGGATGCGCCAACTGTAGGAATTGCGGAATGCGGGACAAAGCTGCAAAACAGCAGCCCTGCGACGAACCCTGTGAACAGGTAGAACACCAGGAATCCGAAATGCCCGAGCCTCTCCTCCACATTGTCGCCGAACACAAACAGGAAAAGCATGTTCCCAAGCAGGTGCATCCATCCGCCGTGCAGGAACTGGCTCGTGAAAAACGGCATAAGGCTCAGGCCAAGGAAAGAGTTGTTGTCGTAGTGCGTGGCCGGTGTCAGGGCGAAGTTCTCGACCAGATTGTCCAGCGCGGCAGGCGAAAGAGATATCTCCATTATATAGACCAGCACATTGACCCCAATCAGGAGCCACGTGACGATCGGCGTGCTTTCGCGCGGATTCTTATCGTAAAGCGGGATCATGCTGCGCTGATTATACTACCGGCGCGGCGCAAATGCTCGTTTTTTGGTCGGAGCCCCGAAGACAGAGCGAAGAAGCCTGAGAAGAGGATTTTACCACAGAGGACTCAGAGGTTCACAGAGGAGAAGAGGCATTTTGCGAGGCCAAAGAGTCGGTGAAGACCAACGAAAGAGGTTTTTACCGCAGAGTCCGCAGAGATGCGCAGAGGAAGAAGATGAGCATTCTGGTTTTGCGAAGCCCAAGATTGGCCGGAAAAGAGGGCCACAACTGTAGGGGCGGTACCCATATGCGCTAACTTAGTAGCTGGTTTTTCGCTTGACTGAGGGGGTTCGGCGTGCTAAAATGCTGGCATGAAG
>Ga0265297_10005766_pt1 | contig 18509 bp, 15 predicted proteins | sample Munlanlwell13791_FD_192502 | JGI IMG/M metagenome (GOLD analysis project Ga0265297, IMG submission 192502) | Leachate microbial communities from a municipal landfill in Southern Ontario, Canada - Leachate well 137-91 | ecosystem: Engineered > Solid waste > Landfill > Unclassified | place...
GTAAAGGGCGCGACCAGTGGCGGCGAAACATATTTTAACACAGCTTTAACGGATACGAATGGAAGCTCAACTTTAAAACTTCCTCCCGGCACATATACTATGGATGTATGGTCTCCGACTCTTGGTTCCGTGACTTCAACAGCCAGCTCGTTTACAGTTGCGAGCAACGGGACCATTACTTCGGCCCCGTCCGATATTCTTGTAAAACCGACAGGCACGGTGACTATAAATATTTTGGATGAAAACGGAAACGCAACAACGACTCCAAAAGCGGTTGTTGAGTTTCAACAGATAAATGGAACTTTAAACAAAGTTGAATCGTTCAGCGTTGCATCAACCACGATTTCGTTGCCAAAATATGACGCGGGCGCCGATTCGGTGGCGATTAACAGTTCCACAACAACAAATCCGAATAATTTTTATTTGATGACTGTATCAATACCTGGATTTTCTCCTTCAAGTTTAATTTCTTACGGCGGAAACGGAACGATTATGGCGACTTCCACCGCGGTGAATGGGTTGTGGAAAATAGAAGCGGATGGAAATGAAACAATAAACATCAAACTTCCAAGCGTAAATTATATGAGTGGAGTCGTAAAAGACGCGAGCGGAACGGTAGTGGCGGACGCAACGGTTCATATGGAAAATAAAATCACAGGCGAGGTCATGGATGTCCAGGCGGACAGCAACGGTGTTTATACCACTCGCGTTTCAGACGGAACTTATTTAATGAGCGCCGGCAAAGATGGGTATATTGATACCGCAACGACAGTCGCCATCAGCGACAACGGAACTGTAAATTCTTCTTATACCACGATGAGCGTTGCCGCGTATACGATTACAGGCACGATTAAAACAAGCGGAACCGCGACTGTCGGCGCGACAGTAAGAGGTGAAAGATTGGGCGGAGGCATTATTACGGCTACGACCGGCACTGACGGGACTTATACTTTGCGAGTTGTCGCCGGCGATTGGAAAGTTTCCGCTTCCGCGGACGGATATAATGAAAAAAGTTATGGAAGCGTGGTGGCGGTTGGAACCGCCGGCGTGTCAGGAATCAACATAGACATTACTTCAACCAATTCAACTTTGGCAGGAGCAACTTCAATGTCAATTACCCCTCAAACAGGCGGCGCTCTTACGGACACCGCGGCCAGTTTGAGCATTAACGCCGGCCTTTCCGCTTTGGCTACAAGCGCGAATACTTATTCATTGAATGAAAAAGAAACATCAAATGTTGTCGGGGGTGGCTCTGGCGCGCCTATTGCCAATGAAGCTAAAACAGTCACAAGTTATAATGACAGTGGAAACGGAGTCTCAATTCTTAATAAGGATGTTTCCGTGACTGCATCGTATTCAACGGCGGATTTAACAACTTCTCTCGGAACTTTATCCACCACAACGATTGAAAAAGTGAATATGGGCAGTTGGGATGATACGGCGGATAATTGGCAAAACTTACCGACAACGATTGGATATAAAAATTCAAGCGGCAATTTTATTGAACCGGCTTCTGATTTATCCAATGTTTCTACGGTATCGTTTACAGGCCAGACAATGCACTTTTCGGTATTCAACCCGATTGAAAGCTCAGACGGTTTGGCTCCTTCAGTTCCAACTTCAGTGGCGGCAGTCGCTGGAAACGGCTCCGTTACAATCACATGGACAGATCCTACAACAAACGCCGATGATTCTGCTCTTACCGATCTTTTGGGTTATGAAATTTATCGCGCGACAACCGCAGGCGGAATTTATACGCAAATCAACGCGAGCGATATCAGCGGCGCGAGTTATACTGATAGCGCGGTGGTAAACGGCAATACATATTATTACAAAGTTACGGCGGCGGATAATGGCGGTTTGGAATCGGCCCTTTCTTCAGCGTCCAATGCCGCGAGCCCGGCGGTTCAAAGTTCTTCATCTTCTTCCGGCGGTTCGGCGGTGATTGCGCAACCGGCTCCTGTTTTGGGAACCACTCCGATTACAACCAAAAATGGTTTGAATGTCGTTTACGCGAACAGCGTGATTTTAAAATTCAATTCAAGCAACGCGGTGCAAATGGCTATTTCTGAAAAGTCGGATTTCTCTGATGTGTCTTGGGAAAGTTATGTGGCGGAAAAAACACTTAAACTTTCAGACGGTTTGGGCGCGAAAAAAATCTATGTTAAATTTCGCACCGCCTTGGGAGGAGTGAGCGAAATAAAATCTTTGGATTTGACGGTTTTAGCTCCGCTTCCAGGCCAGAAAACGGAAGAAATAACAGTCCCTGCTGCTTCCGCTCCTGTCGCAACCGTTGAAAATCAGACCGTAATAAGCGCGAATACGGAATCAAATGTCGCATTTTCCAATTTATCATCGGTTTCGTTCCAACCTGGCGCTGTGATGAAATTTTCTTACAAATACCAAAACAGCGGAACCAAGAGTGTAAAAATAAAACTGGTGAGACAATTGTTGAACGCAAAAGGCAAAGTTGTTTCCGCCGCATCCGCTATCAAAACTATCAAAGCGGGAAAGTATTATCAGGCGAATATAAAAGAAACAGTGAACAAAAAATTGCCGGCAGGAGTTTATACGGTTAAGGTGAAAGTTTTAGATGCTAAATCGGGAAAAGTTTTAGACCAAAACAGTTTTGGAATTGAGATTGAAAAATTGAAATATAAAACATTTATAATGGGCGACGCGGCGTCAACTTCTTCGGATATAACTTTTGATGAATCTTATTTGGCAAAAATAAAATCAGACAAGAAATTGCCGGTAATTTTGAAACTGAAATACGGTTATACGAACACGACCGAAACAAAACAAACGATAAAAATGGTAAGGCAATTGTTGAATGAGAATGGAAAAGTTTTATCCTCAAAAATTGGAAAATGGATAATGGTTCCGGGAGAATTTGACAGTTTGACATTCACTCAATCTGTGGCCGGAAATTTATCGGTTGGAGATTATACAATTCGCGTGGCGGCTTACGACCGTGTCATAAACGATTTAATAGCCGAGAACAGCGTAAATTTCAGCGTTGAATTGAAATAAAAAATAGTGGTAATTTGAATAAAAGCGTCCCGACTTGGTCGGGACGCTTTTGATTTGATTTTTTATAGTGTTTTAAGTTATAATTAAAGTAATTTAAATAATTTTTTAATCATTCGCGCGTATGCCTCAAATTAACATCGCCATTAACGGCTTTGGCAGGATTGGACGACAAACGTTCAAAGTCGCAGTAAAAAATAAAAACATAAAAGTGGTCGCTGTGAACGATTTAACCGATACGAAAACATTGGCCCATCTTTTGCGGCATGATACGGCGTATGGACATTTTGATTTACAGGTTGATTTTGACGAGAAAAATTTAATAATCAAAGGAAAAAAATATCCTGTGTTCGCGGAAAAAGAACCGTCTCTTTTGCCTTGGAAAAAATTAAAAGTTGATGTGGTTTTGGAATGCACAGGCCGTTTTACAAAAAAAGAAGACGCGGAGGCGCACTTGAAGGCAGGCGCTCGCAAGGTTATTATTTCGGCTCCTGCCAAGGGCGGCGGAGTCCCGACTTATGTGCGCGGGGTGAATTGCGGAAAAATTAAAAATGAAAAATCTTTGATAATCAACAACGCGTCTTGCACCACCAACTGCATCGCGCCGGTGATGGCAATTTTGGAAGAAAAATTCGGCGTGGAAAAAGCGTTTATGACAACGGCTCACGGATACACCGCCGACCAAGTTTTGCAGGATGGACCGCATAAAGATTTGCGCAGAGCGCGCGCGGCCGCGGAAAATATAATTCCGACCACGACCGGCGCCGCAAAGGCTGTCGGCGAGGCGATACCGAGTTTAAACGGAATTTTTGACGGTTTGGCTTTTCGCGTGCCAGTGCCGACGGTTTCGGTTTCCGACATTACGGCTGTTTTGAAAAAAAATACAAGCAAAGAATTTTTGAATAAAGCGATTGTTGACGCGTCTAAAATAGCGCGTTTTTCCGGAATTTTAACAACCACCGAAGAACCGCTCGTGTCGTCCGATTTCGTGGGAAACCAGTTTTCCTCAATCGTTGATTTGAATTTGACGAATGTTGTCGGAGGAAATTTGGTTAAAATCGTGGCGTGGTATGACAACGAAGTAGGCTACGCGCATCGTATTGTTGAAATGGCGGAATTGTTCGCCGGTTAATAAAAAATTATTTATGGAAAATCAAAATGAAAAAATTAAAATAATTAATGAAAAAGTTTCTTTGTCGGAATTGAAAATTATTGCGGTAGAAAGATTTGGTGACATGGTTAAAGCTGTTGTTGATACCGATAAAGAGATAATGGCGGTTGGCGGAGAAATGCACGCCGACGAAGAAACTGAATTATTAAAAAATGGTTCAAAACAAGAAAGTTTGTGGGGTATAAATTTATATCCTGATAATTTAGAATCTGATTTTGTTGAATTTGATTCTATGATAAATATCCGGCCGCGTCAAAATAATCGTTCGCGCGGCGTGGAAAATGCGCAAATCAGGGAAAAAATTTTGGAAATTGTAAAAAAATTAATTGGTTGATTATGTCGTCTGATTTTATTCACAAAGATTTAGCGGAAGGAGGGTGGAATAGGTTGACTCTCGCCGAACAGCTTGGCAATATTGGCAGCGAGGTCGGCAGAGCCGTTAATTGGGAAAGAAAGAATAATAAAGAAAAACGCGAGAGCGCTTTGGATAGGGCTTTTGAACTTTTATATTTAACCATTGAAGATCCGAAGCAAAAGAACCGACTTAAAGAAATTTGTCGGGCGCGGGAAATTTTGGCTGATACTTTTTACGGAAATCGCGAATATGGCTACGCGCCGGAAGATTTGGAAAGGTATTTTTTTCAATACGCGGTCGCGGCGCGTCGCAGGATTTAATTTTTTAAAGAATTATAATTTAAAATTATGCGCACTCTTACGATTGAAACGCCGAATAAAATCGGCGAAGAAGTATTGTTGAAGGGCTGGATAAACGCCCGGCGGAATATGGGTAAAATCGTATTTTTGGATTTTCGCGATAGAGATGGAATAGTCCAAGTTGTCGGCGTGCCAGCGGAATTGGATGAAAAATCGCAGGAAGAATTGAAGCGCGTGAGACCGGAATGGGTTGTTGAAATTAAAGGCATTGTGAATGAACGCGGAGCCAAACAAAAAAATTCTGAAATGCCAACCGGAACAGTGGAAGTTTTGGCGAAAGAGCTGGTTGTTATTTCCGAAGCGCAAACGCCTCCGTTTGAAATAGATAAAGACACAAAAATCATCGGAGAAGAATTGCGGTTAAAGCACCGATATCTTGATTTGCGTTCAGAAAGAATGAAAAAAAATCTTGAAGCCAGGCATAAAATAAACAGGTTCGCGCGCGAATATTTATCAGCTAAAGGATTTTGGGAAATCGAAACCCCATGCCTCACAAAAGGCACGCCGGAAGGCGCCAGAGAATTTATTGTGCCATCTCGTTTGCACAAAGGCGAATTTTATGTTTTGCCGCAATCGCCTCAGCAGTTCAAGCAGCTTTTGATGGTTTCCGGAGTGGAAAAATATTTTCAAATCGCGAGATGTTTCAGAGATGAAGACCAGAGAGGCGACAGACAGCCGGAATTCACGCAGTTGGATTTGGAGATGTCTTTTATGGAAGAAGAAGAAATCTTGAGTTTGGTTGAAGAAATGGTTATCGGACTGGCGGAAAAAGAATTTCCAAATCTTAAAATTCAAAGAAAACCGTTCCCGCGTTTGGCTTACGCCGAGGCGATGGAAAAATACGAATCCGACAAACCGGATTTGCGAAATGATAAAACAGATAAAACCGAGCTGGCTTTTTGCTGGGTGGTTGATTTTCCGCTGTTTGAAAGAAACGAAGAAGGAAGTTTGGTTTCAACGCACCATCCATTCACTCGTCCGCGAGACGAGGATATGACGCTTTTGGACAAATCGCCGGAAAAAATAAGGGCTCGCGCTTATGATTTGGTTTTGAACGGTTTTGAAGTTGGTGGCGGAAGTTTGAGAATTTTTAAATCCGATTTGCAGAAGAAAATTTTTGAAATTTTAGGTTTGGAGGAAGAAGAAATAAAAAATCGTTTTGGGCATATGCTTGACGCTTTTTCTTACGGCGTTCCTCCGCATGGAGGAATAGCGCTCGGTTTGGATCGTCTTGCCGCGGTTCTGCAATGCGAAGAAAACATCCGCGAAGTAATCGCTTTTCCAAAAACGAGCGACGCGAGAGATTTGCTTATCGGCGCGCCGTCTTCTTTGCCGAAACAAACATTGGATGACGCGAATATTAAATTAAAATGATGCTTAACGAATTAAAACTTGAAAAATTTCAAGGCCCGTTGAGTTTGTTGCTTCAGCTTATTGAACAAGAAAAATTGGACATCACGGAAGTCGCGCTTTCAAAAGTCACGGAGCAATATTTTTATTACCTGGATAAATTGGAAGAAAGCCGTCCGGAAGAATTGGCTGATTTTTTGGTAATCGCCGCGCGTCTCATCTATCTTAAATCAAAAAATCTTTTACCTCATTTATATCCGGAAGAAGATGACAGCGGCAGCGATTTGGCAGACCAGTTGAAAATATATAAAAAATATCTGGAAGCGAGCGTGATAATCAATCGGATGTGGGAGGAAGGCAAGACAGCTTACGGGCGCGTTGAACCGCCGCCTAAAACATTTGGACAATTCGTCGCGCCTTTAAACGCGCGTTCTGAGGAACTGCGCGAGGCGATGACGGCTTTATTGCGCCGCATTAAACCGGTTGATCCGTTGCCAAAAATTAAGATTGACATGACTTTGACCGTGAAACGCAAATTGGAAACATTATATTCGCTTTTGAAACAAAAAAACAGATTTGATTTTAATGAAATGCTTTCTGACGCAAAGAATAAAACTGAAATAATCGTAAGTTTTTTGGCTGTTTTGGAATTGGCAAAGTCAGGGAAAATAATAATCAAACAGACAAATATTTTTACGGAGATGACGGTTGAGAAAGTTTAAAAAAAGATATAACATACGAGTGGTGTGAATTTAATTGTTTTCTGCTTTTGTCAAAATATCGTTTTTTTTATCTTTTAAAACGGCCTTTCAGGACCGCCGCCCTCGGGCGGTTGGTAATTAAAAGATAAAAAAAGCGATATTTTGACTCAATGTTGAAGAAATATTTTACACCATTAATTAATATACAAAATTGTATAAACAAAAATATGCCATCGCTTATTTCTAAAATTGAAACAATACTTTTTGTGGCAGGGAAACCGCTCGCGGCAAAAAAAATTTCAAAGGCGTTGAATGAAAACGAAGAAAAAATTTCCGAATGTTTAACCGCGTTGCTGGAAAAATATAACGTGTCCGAAGACGCAGGTGTTGTTATAATGCAAAACAATGGCGAATGGCAGATGGTTTCCAATCCGGAGAATCGCGAAGCGGCGGAAAATTTTTTGAAAGCGGAAATCTCAGGTGAGCTAACGCGTCCGCAGTTGGAAACTTTAACCGTTATTTCTTATTGCGGTCCGATAACCAAACCGGAATTGGAGCAGGCGCGTGGCGTGAACTGCGGTCTTATTTTGCGCAATTTGATGATAAGAGGTTTAATTAAAGAAAATAATGACGCATCCGGACTTTTGCCGACCTATGAGGCGTCCATGGATTATCTGCGCCATTTGGGAATAAGCGATTTGAGAGAATTGCCGGATTACGCTGAATTGCACAAGCACGAATATATTGAAATCGCGAAAGAGGAAAAACAAATATAAACATATAAAATTATTTTTATGCTAAACGGGTCGCCAAATTTTTTAGTTTCTTTCGGTTTTACGCTCGTTGGCATGTTTTTTTTGTTTTTCGGTTCAATTTTTGCTTCTTCGCATTATCGCGCGGCGGCAAAGTCGGTTATTTTTTCTCCTGCTTCGGAAATTCGTTTTGGCGGCGATGTGGCGCCTGCGAATACGAATGCCAGATTAATTTTGCCTTCAACGCCTTTGCTTAAAAAACAGACGGAATTTGAAGGAAAATTGTCGGCGCGCGCCGTGGTAGCGGTTGATGATAAAACCGGCGCGATTTTATTTTCAAAAAATTTAAACGAAGCGCGTCCTCTGGCAAGTTTAACAAAACTTATGTCAGCGATGGTGCTTTTGGATTTGCCCATTCACTGGGCTTCCACCACGGTCGTGAAAGAGTCCGATTTGGACGGAAGCGACCATTATTTTCAAGTCGGAGAGGAGTTTACTTTTGAAGATTTATGGAACGCGGCTTTGGTCGGCTCTTCAAACACGGCGATTACCATTATTTTGCGCGGAAATAATATCAATATGGAAGAATTCGCGAATTTGATGAATAAAAAAGCTAATGACTTGCGGCTTTTTTCTGCCCATTTTGTTGAACCGACCGGTTTGGACGCGAATAACAAAGCGAATGCTATTGATTCGGTTAAACTTTTAAAAAACGCGTTGCTTTTTGATAAAATTTATAAATCTCTCCAAACAGCCGAGTATTACGCGAAACCATTGGGCGACAAAAAATTAAAAAGAATTTGGAACACGGACCGTCTTTTGACCGATTGGATACCAAACAATTTTTCGCGGGAAAACATCGCCGGCAAAACCGGATACATCATTGACTCCGATTATAATTTCGTCGTGTATTTGGCTGACGGAAAAGGACACAGCGCGAGAATCGCGATTTTGGGAGCTGAAAGCGCCGAAGCCCGTTTTACCGAAGCGCGCGATTTGGCAGAATGGATTTTCGCGAATTATCTTTGGCCTGATGAAAAAGGATACGAAGCGTTGGTGAAATAAACATCTTAAGTCCATTGTCAATCTTATAAATTTTTTGCGAAATGTGATATACTATTTTTGTCATCCCCGCCCAGTCATCCGACGGGGTAAACTCCAATTATTGTCATTCCCGCGAAAGCGGAAATCCATGTAATCGGACGATAGATTCCCGCTTTCGCGGGAATGACAGCTTTTTTAGTATGGAAATAAGAATAATGCGGCAAATTAAAGATTTAAAAAATAAAACGGTGTTGCTCCGCGTTGATTTTAACGTTCCGATTAAAAACGGAAAAATCATTGACGATTATAAAATAAAAAAAACAATTCCTACGATTGAGCATCTTGCTAAAAAAGGAGCAAAAATTATTTTAATCAGCCATTTGGGGCGTCCGGAAGGTTTTGACAAAAAACTGAGTTTGCGGCCGGTAGCCGTAAATTTGGAAAAAATTTTAAAAAAGAAAATCAAAATTTTGGATTTAAAAAATTGGGAAAAAACAACGAAAGAAATAAAAGCGATGAAAGCAGGGGAAGCGGTGATGCTTGAAAATATTCGTTTTTTGCCCGGTGAGGAAAAAAACGAGAAAAATTTAGCGAAAGCGTTGGCGACTCTCGCTGATATTTTTGTTTTGGACGGTTTTGCTGTTTCACATCGCGCCGCCGCGTCCGTGTCCGGCATCGCCAGGTATCTGCCGGCTTACGCGGGTTTGCTTTTGGAAGATGAAATAAAAGGACTTGCCAAATTCACGGAATCCCCGAAAAAACCGTTTACAGCCGTTCTTGGCGGCGTAAAGATGGAAACGAAAATTCCGATTATTAAAAATTTGTTAAAAAAAGCGGATTATATATTATTGGGAGGCGGTATCGTTAACACATATCTTTGGGCGAACGGCATCAAAATCGGAAGTTCAATTATTGAAAAAAATTTAAAGAAAAAAGCCGCCGCGTTTGGTAAAAATAAAAAAATAATAATGCCGGTTGATTTGATTGTTGGAAAAAAAGACGGAAAAAACGCGAGGGTCGTTGATTTGTCGTATGAGAATGGGAAAATGAAACAAATCAAAATAACGAACAGCGAAGGAATTTACGATATCGGGCCGAAAACAATTGAGCTTTATTCGCGGTATATAAAAAAATCGTTTATATTGGTATGGAACGGAGCAATGGGTTATTTTGAAAGACATCCTTATGAATACGGAACATATTCAATCGCGCGTCTCGTGGCTGAAAAATCCAAAGGAAAAACATTCGGCGCGGCCGGAGGAGGAGAAACAATTGAAGTTTTAAAAAAATTGCGTTTGACGGATGATATTGATTTGGTTTCCACGGGCGGTGGAGCGATGTTGGAATTTTTGGCAGGAAAAAATTTACCGGGCGTTGACGCGGTTAGAATCGGAAAAAAATTTCGCAATTTTTTATCAATGTTTTTCTCGTTTTGATTTTTGTGCTATAATATACAAGCTTTAAAATTAATTGAATCCATTGGTTTTCGCCATCGGATTCTTGGAGGAAAAATATGGTTATATTAAATAAAAAAGAAGAAGGAAAAGCGAACAGCTGCGACTGTTGCGGTTCATGCGGATGTATGTTGAAAAAGGTCAAATATGTAGTTTTTGGAATACTGCTTATTTATTTGGTTTTTTATCTCGGCGTTCTTACGCGCAACGGAATCAAACAATATAATTTTATAGGCAAAGCCGATAGGCAGGAAAGAACTATCACGATGAGCGGAATCGGAAAGGTTGTCGGGAATAACGATATAGCTTTAACAACGATAGGATATTCAAATGTGAACAAAGATGTCGCGAAGGCGCAGGCGGAAAATAAAAAAGTGATGGACGGCGTTTTGGCGGAACTGAAAAAACTCGGAATTGAAGATAAAGATGTTGAAAGCGATTATTCAATTTATCCGGAATACAATTATACCGAAGAAAAAGGTCAGGAGATGGTTGGATACAGAATATCGCACAGAGTATCCGTTAAAATCAGAAATTTGGAGAAAATTTCCGATGTTCTGGGTCTCGCGAGCAAGACTGGCGTGAATGAAGTAGGAGGCATCAATTTTACGGTTGATGACCAGGAAAATTTAAAATCGCAAGCGAGAGAAAAAGCAATTGTTGATTTGCGCGCCAAGGCCGAGCAGATGGAAAAAACTCTCGGCGTTAAATTTGGCAATATCGTTTCTTACAATGAATATGGCGGAGACGATTATAATTATTCTTTGAAATATGGAGTTGGCGGTATGGGCGGAGGAGCCGAAGCGGTTGTTCCCGATGTGGCGGTTGGCAGCAAGGAAGTGACAATGAATGTGAATGTGACTTTTGAGATTTTGGGTCGTTAAAAAAATAAAACAAAAATAAAATACAGCGGGGCGAATGCCCCGCTGTTTGGTTCTAAATCTTATTTTTTTCTTCTTCTATCAGTGCTATTATTATTGCTATAAATATTAATAGCACAGTGGCAATTAAAATCCAAAACATCTTTTTCTTCCTTATTGGTTTTATTTGGCATCGTCATTTTTTTTATCTTTCTCAATTTTTTCCTTGAGAATTTTTGATATTTCCTTAAGAGTTTTGGAAATATCCTCCAACACACTTAGGAAAGAAATTATTACGATAAAAATTAATACACATGTAAGCAGTGTAATCATTTTTTCCTCCTTTTTCTTTATTTTTTTTGCTTAAACTTTTGGTTTGGTGTTGTTATTTTTTACATATATTTCGTCAAAAAAATTTTGGCAATCCTTGCGAGTTCTACCTTAGTTCGTTCTACAAGGGACAAGTCCTTTTCAAATGACCCTTTAATATATTTTTGTAGCTCTTTGCTACTCTTTAAATGCAAACAAAGATAACTCATATATACGAGAACTACCTTTGCCAACCTAGTTAATTTGATTGCTCCTTTTTCTTGTAAGCATTCATTAAGAAAATCGACATCCTTTGTTTGTCCGATATAAGTTAAAACAGAAGCATCGTTTCCAGTTAAATATACCATTTTTTCCTCCTTTTTCTTTTTTTTAAATTTTCAATGTTCTATACTATGCAAGAATAGCATAAAAAGCGAGTTTTGTCAATTGTAGCGCGCCAGCCGCAATCTGTATGTTTTTATAATTTTTATGGTATAATGAATAAAGAAAAATCACGACTTAGCAATGATGATAATAATTCGTTAATTAACAATATTAATTATGAAAATAAAGCAAATTTTTGGGAGGGAGATATTGGATTCGCGCGGAAACCCGACTGTTGAAGCCAAAGTGATTTTGGAAAATGGTTCATTTGGTGCAGCTAAAGTTCCTTCCGGAGCTTCAACCGGAGTTCACGAAGCATTGGAATTGCGAGACGGCGGCAAGCGTTATGGTGGAAAAGGAGTATTAAAAGCGGTAAAGAATATTAATACGGAAATCGCCAAAGCATTGGTCGGAATGGATATTGGAAATCAGCGCGTGTTGGATGAAAAAATGATTAAATTGGACGGGACAAAAAATAAATCGCGTCTTGGAGCCAACGCTATTTTGGCGGTTTCTTTGGCTGCTTGCCGAGCAGGCGCTGTTTCAATCAAAAAACCATTATATAAATATATCAGGGATGTTTATAAAATTCCGGAAAAAAGTTTCCGTTTGCCTGTGCCGACGATGAATATCTTGAACGGCGGTCGTCACGCGGACAATAATTTGACGATTCAGGAATTTATGATTATTCCGCGGCATAAATATTTTCGCGAACGGGTCCGCATCGGAGTTCAAATTTTTCACGCTCTTGGAAATATTTTAAGTCAGAAAGGTTTTAACACCGGCGTCGGAGACGAGGGCGGATTCGCGCCTGATTTGCCGAGTAACGAGCGAGTGATACAAATTATCTTGGAGGCGATAAAACAGGCCGGTTTTGAAGCGGGAAAACAGGTTTTTCTCGGCTTGGATGTCGCTTCGTCCGAATTTTATCAGCGCGGAAAATATTATTTTATAAATAAAAAACAAGGATGGCCGGCTGAAAAAATAATAGAAACATTGAAAAGTTGGATTAAAAAATACCCGCTTATTTTAATTGAAGACGGATTGAGCGAAGATGATTGGAATAATTGGAAAATTCTCACTGAAAAAATCGGCAAAGACGCGGTATTGGTCGGAGACGATTTATTCGTGACAAATGTAGAGCGGCTTCAAAAAGGAATCAAAGAAAAAGTAGCCAACGCGATTTTAATAAAATTAAATCAAATTGGCACGCTCTCCGAAACAATTGACGCGATTATTACAGCGAAGAAAAATAATTATAAAGTTAATGTGTCTCACAGAAGCGGAGAAACGGCTGATACTTTTATCGCCGACCTTGCCGTGGCAGTTAATTCCGAATTTATCAAAACCGGTTCGCTGTCGCGTTCCGAAAGAGTGGAAAAATATAATCGTCTGATGGAAATTGAAGAAGAACTCGGAATATAATAATTTAAAATGTCATCCTGAGCGAGCCCCGACTTAGTCGGTACGACGAGGAAACTCTGTCCAATAAATTACAACCGGACAGAGATCTCTCGTCATTACATTCCTCTGGATGACAGTAGAAAGAACGCAGAGAAGGTATAATAAGATTACTTCGTCGCCCGTTTCACTTACTCCTCGCAATGACAAAAATTTTCAATAAAAAATCGGTATATGCCAAAAAATAAATTACAAACCACTGTTTTAATCATTCTGGACGGGTGGGGAATCGCGAACGCGAAAAATTTCGGCAACGCGATTACGCCTGAAATCGCGCCGAATTATTTTGATTGGTTAAAAAAATATCCTCACGGAGAATTGGCGGCGAGCGGAACGGCAGTCGGGCTTTTAAAAGGTCAGGAGGGCAACAGCGAAGCGGGGCATCTTAATTTGGGAGCCGGACGTGTCGTAAAGCAGGACGCGTTATATATTTATGACGCGATTGAAGACGGAACATTTTTTAAAAATAACGCTTTTTTTCAGGCCGTCCGTCACATTAAAAAATACGGCGCATCCGCGCATGTGATGGGACTTTTGTCCAATCATAACAGCGCGCATTCCTGCCCGGAGCATTTGCACGCGCTTTTGGATTTTTTAAGCAAGAATGGAATAAAAAAAGTTTATTTGCATTTATTTACCGATGGGCGCGATTCCGGCCAGCACGACGCTCCGCAACATTTAAAAAAGTTGGAAAAACATTTTCATGGAAACGAGAAGATAGCGACTATGATGGGGAGGTTCTACTCAATGGACCGAAATAAGGACTGGGAGCGGACAAAAAGGGCGTATGAGGCGATGGTTCGCGGAAAAGGGTGCGGAGCGAAAAGCGCGGAAGAAGCGATAACGCAGGCGTATAACCGCGGAGAGACGGATGAGTTTATTTGTCCGACGATTATTAAAAAAGATGGCGGTCCAACGGCCGTTATCAAAGACAATGACGCGATTTTCTTTTTTAATTTACGCAGCGACCGCGCGCGTCAGATTACCAAAACTTTTGTACAACCTAATTTTAAAGAAGCAAATCAAGATTCTTTTCATCGCGTTGACTTGCCAAAAAATATCCGTTTTGTGGCTATGACGGATTTTGGTCCGGATTTGCCGAATATTTTAACGGCATTTCCAAGCAGAGACGTGGAAAACAGTTTGACGCAAATACTTTGTCCGCGCAGGCAAATGTATGTCGCCGAATCGGAAAAATTCGCGCATATCACTTACTTTTTTAATGGCGGTTACGCCCAGCATTTTTGCGACGAGCGCTGGGTAAAAATTTCTTCCCCGGAAGTTTCAAGTTATGAAGAAAAACCGAAAATGAGCGCCAAAAAAATTGCCGACTACGCGATTTCCGGAATTGAATCCGGAGAATATGAATTTATAGCCATAAATTTTGCCAATCCTGATATGGTGGGGCACACAGGAAATTTAAAAGCTGGCAAAATAGCAGTGAACGAAGTTGACACGCAGGCTGAAAGAGTTTTAAAATCAATTTTAAAAACAGGCGCGCAGGCGATTATAACCGCCGACCACGGAAATGTTGAAGAAATGATAAATTTAAAAACCAAAGAAATAGACACTGAACATTCAATCAATCCTGTTCCGTATTTTATCGTTTCTTCAAGATTAAACATAGCGAAGAAATTAAGAAGCGGAAAATTAGCCGATGTGGCGCCGATGATTTTGAAAATGATGAACATACCAAAACCGAAAGAAATGACTGGAAATTCGTTGTTCTAAATTTCATGTCACAAAAATAAAAATACAAATAACAAAATAAAAACCATTAAAAAATAACAATTTTTGTAAATTATGGACATTCAAAAAAAGAAAGTCATTTTGATAATTTTGGACGGATGGGGAATAGCGCCTAACAGCGACGGAAACGCTGTAACGAGAGCTGAAACGCCGAATTTTATCAAATATGTTAAAAATTATCCGGTAATGAACATTTATGCTTCAGGCAACGAAGTCGGTTTGCTTTTTGGGGAAATGGGCAATTCTGAAGTTGGACATTTGAATATCGGCGCAGGCCGAGTTTATTATCAAACTTGTCCGCGCATCAACAAAGAGATTACCGATGGTTCATTTTATAATAATGAAGCCTTTTTGAAAGCGGTTGAACAGGTTAAAAAAAATAAAAAAAAGCTTCACCTTATCGGTTTGGTGAGTTTGGGAAATGTTCATTCCAGCAACGAGCATCTTTTTGCTCTTTTGGAATTTTGCCGTAGAAATAAATTAGGCAAAGAAGTTTTCGCGCACGCGATTTTAGACGGACGCGATTGCATATATAATTCCGGAAAACAATTTATTGAAGAATTGCAAAATAAAATGAAAGAATTGAAAGTCGGGCAAATTGCTTCAGTGTCAGGCCGTTATTTCGCCATGGACCGCGACAATCGCTGGGACAGATGCGAAAAAGCGTACCGCGCTATTGCCGAAGGCGTTTCTGAAATTAAAGGAGAAGACCCGTTAAAAATCATTGATGAGTCATACGCAAAAAAAGTTTATGATGAAGAGTTTGCGCCGTCTGTAATTACAAATAAAAAAGGCGAGCCGTTGGCAAAAGTGGAAGACGGAGACGCGGTTATTTTTTTCAATTTTCGTCCCGACCGCGCGCGTCAGCTTACCGAGGCGTTCGCGCTTCCGGGTTTTAATAAATTTGAACGGAAACAGATTATCGATTTATTTTTTGTAACCATGACAGAATTTGAAAAAGAATTGCCGGTTGTCGTGGCTTATTCTCCCGTGGTCGTGCATAATTGTTTAGCCGAGGCGATAAGCAAGGTGGGATTGAAACAATTTCATATCGCGGAAACGGAAAAATACGCCCATGTCACTTTCTTTTTGAACGGAACGGTTGAAAATCCGTTTCCGGGAGAAGATAGACATTTGATTCCATCGCCAAAAGTCGCGAGTTATAATGAAAAGCCGGAAATGTCCGCCGTTGAAGTCGCGAAAGAAACAAATAAAGCGATTGAAAGCGAAAAATATGATTTTATCGTGGTTAATTTTGCCAATCCGGATATGGTGGCGCACACCGGCGATTTGCAGGCATCAATCAAAGCGTGCGCTGTCTCGGACAAATGTCTAGGCGAAGTCGTGGAACGAGCGTTAGCGCGAAACATGACTGTGATCGTTACGGCTGACCACGGAAACGCGGAAGAGTTAACAAATTTACAAACAGGAGAAGTGGACAAGGAACATTCCACTAATCCGGTGCCGATGATTATTCTTGACAAAGAATTAATGGGACAGGCGGGTCCGGCCGGCGATGCGCCGGAAGGGGATTTGAGTTTAATGCATCCGGTCGGTGTGTTAGCCGATGTCGCTCCGACAATTTTAAAATTTATGGGCGTGGAGCAGCCGCCGGAGATGACAGGAAGTCCGTTGATATAAATTTCATCTTTTAATTATTCGTAAAATTTCTTTTTCCGCTTCATCAAGTGTTGTGCCTTCCATTGTAAAAAAGGCGGTTTTTTTGTTTCCGAAAGAATTAAATTGTCGAGTCATCGCGAGCGCGTCAAAAGGAGGCTCGGCGCGGAAAAGACAATGGACAGCGTTCACGCTTCGGTTTTTTACTGGTTCAAAAAGCAAAAACGCGGCTTTCGCGTCAGGCGATTGATTTATCAGTTCATCAATGATTTCTTTAATTCCGTTTTCGTCGGCTCCTGCGTTCAAAAAATCTTCTTTGCTTATTTTTGCCCACACCAATTTTTTCTCCGGGTCGCTTTGTAAATTTTGCAAGATATGCCCCAAAAGCTTAAATACCGAAATGTTTTTGTTGCGATAAAGATTTTTGATTATTTTTTCCCTATCAGCGCCATAGTCAACGAGACGACTGGCGATTTGCAGCGCTGATGGCGTTACGTTTGAAGTTTTAAAACTCTTTGTTTTTCCGATAAGTCCGGACAGAAGGCAAGCGGATATATTTTTATCAATCGTTTTTTCGTTTATTTCGTCCATTATTTTAAAAGACGATTCGCAAACCGATACGGCCGTGGCATCGGTAAAGTTTATTTGTCCATAACCCTCATTTTCAAGCGAGGGATCAATGTTGATTATTTGCGTGCGATAAAAAAGTTCCGCGTTGTTGAGAAAAATTTTTCCCAAAGATTGCAAATCAGGCGCGTTTAAAGAAATGATAAAATCAAAAGAAAGGTCGGCGTGCGCCGCGCGCAAATCGTTTTTTGTGATAGTGCCTTCTTTCGGATTGATGTGGATGTTCAGCCAATCATTTTTGATGTCGTAATTCAATCCGCCGAGTTTTATTTTTGAGATATCCACTTTGACAGTGAATTTTTGGGAAGACGGCATCGCGGTTTTTATATTTTCCATTCCTGGCAAAAATTTCATATTTTTCGGCGCGGAAAAATTATCAGCCGCGATTTCGGTTTTTATGTTTTGTTTAGTCAAGAAATGTTTCCACGCCAAAGCGCAGGCGATTTCGTCAATGTCATTGTCGCGCCCGAAAACAACCAGCGCGCGTCGGCTTTTGGAAAGCAAGTTTTTAAATTTTTGTGTCGGTGTAAACGCCATAATCGTTTAATTTAAAGGATTTGTCATTCTATCAGGGTTGATGAATGTTGTCAACACATCGTTCTCTCTACTGTCAAATGCGACATTGGGTAAATTTAGCTGGGATTTTCATCCCGAGTGACAGGTGTGGTCGTTTGGTGTGGTAATAAATTGAATAAGATGAGATACATCGTGGACAGTTTTAGAGTGTTGCTTTTTTTCCTTTTTTTCATTAAAATACCGAGTATTATGAAAGAACTTGAAAAGGCATACGAGCCGCGAAAATACGAGGATAAAATTTATAAGCTTTGGGAGGAAAGCGGATTTTTTAATCCGGATGTTTGTGTTAAAAAAGGAGAAGTTAAAAAAGATTCACGTTATTTTTCCATTATTTTACCTCCGCCGAATGTTACTGGAACTCTGCATATGGGACATGCCGTGATGCTGGCGATTCAGGACGCGATGGTTCGCTACCATCGCATGAATGGCGAAAAGACATTGTGGGTTCCCGGCACGGACCACGCCGCCATCGCCACGCAGACCAAAGTGGAAAAGATTTTAATTGAAAAAGGAATAAAGGACCCGAAAAATGATTTGGGGCGAGGAAAATTTTTGTCAGAAGTGGAAAAATTCGCTCAAGAGTCGCGCGATACGATTGTAAATCAATGCCGAAAAATGGGCGCTTCTTTGGATTGGAGCCGCGAGGCGTACACTTTGGACGAGAAACGCAATTTGGCGGTGCGTTCGGTTTTTAAAAAAATGTATGACGA
>Ga0265297_10005767_pt1 | contig 18508 bp, 19 predicted proteins | sample Munlanlwell13791_FD_192502 | JGI IMG/M metagenome (GOLD analysis project Ga0265297, IMG submission 192502) | Leachate microbial communities from a municipal landfill in Southern Ontario, Canada - Leachate well 137-91 | ecosystem: Engineered > Solid waste > Landfill > Unclassified | place...
CGCTTCTTCTGCCCGATATAAATCCTGAATGGTAAAGCTTCCTTCCTGAACCGGGATTTTTAGTTTCCCGGATAAATCAAGGACGATCCGGCGCGTGACCCCATTTAAACAGCCGCATTCTAAGGCAGGTGTAAATAACTTTCCATCTTTAGCAAAAAACAGGTTGCTGCGGCAGGCCTCTGTAATATAATTATCGTGATTTAAAATAATTGCCTCATCCGCGCCCTTGGCTTTGGCTTCCTGCATACTTAATTCATATAAAAGGCGGTTAGTGCTTTTGATCATTGCCAGGGCAGGGTCGCTTTGCCTTAAGGAAGAAACACAGGCGCTGAAACCTTTCCTGTATTGGGCGGCGGTGTGAGGCCTGTATTTTTCGGCTGCGATTAACACAACGCTACCCTTGCTGGTTTTCCAAAAAGTCATTCTTACGCGGGCATCACTAAGAGAGTTAATTTTGACAATCGCGCGGATAGCTTCTTTTAATTTTCCAGGCGCGTAAGGAACCTTAATGCCTATTGCCTTAGAAGAACTCTTGATACGCTCTAAGTGCGCATCCAGGGAAACTATTTTTCCTTGATACGCGCGCATGGTTTCAAAAGTCCCTATGCCATATAAAAATCCCGGTTCATAAACCTCGGCCTTGGCCTCTTGCGAAGATACAAATTCTCCGTTTAAGAAAAGTTTTTCTTTCATTTTAGCGCCTCGATCATAGCTTTGGCCTTGACCAGGGTTTCCCGGTATTCCTCTTGGGGCTGTGAATCCGCGACTATGCCACCGCCTGAACCAAAGTAAAGCTCGTCTCCTTTTTTTAAGATGGTGCGGATTAGAATATTTAAATCCATATCCCCATGAAAACTCAAATATCCCAATGCCCCTGTATAAATAGAGCGCCTGTGCGGCTCCAGCTCTTCAATGATCTCCATGGCGCGTATCTTGGGACAGCCGGTAATAGAGCCTCCGGGGAAGGCGGCACGCAGCAGGTCCACGCGGTCCTTATGCGGATAAAGCCTGCCGAATATTGAAGCGGTAGTTTGAAAAACCGTGCTGTATTTTTCTATTTCCCTTAAGGACTCGACTTTTACCGAATCGTAGTTACACACCCTGCCTAAGTCATTGCGCTCCAGATCCACGATCATCATCAACTCTGCCTTATCCTTTTGGCTCTTTAAGAGCTCCTTTTCAAGAAGCGCGTCTTTTGCTCTATCCTCTGCCCGGGGACGGGTGCCTTTCATCGGGCGGGTAAATACGATATCCCCTTTTAATTTTAAAAACCTCTCCGGAGAAGAGCTTAATATCTGAAAAGCGCCCGCGTCAAAATAGGCCCCGAAGTAAGAAGGGCTTAATTTTCGCAGCCTCTCATAAATCTCAAAAGGCGATAAACTTGTCCTGGCCTTAAACCTTTGAGAAAGGTTAAGTTGATATATATCGCCCGATCTTATATAATCTTTTGCTTTTCTTATGGCCCGGAGGTATTGGATTTTCGTAAAATTTGACCTCAGGGTAACACCTGTTTTCGCCTTAAGCCTTTTTTGATTGTTACCGCCTTTTGCTTCTACCTGAGAAACCAATTTTTGCATCTCTTTCAGGTTAGATTCGGCAAGTATTTTTGCTAAATGTAATTTTTTTTCGGGAAAACCCACTGCCACAAGGTGCAATACCTTGCGCAAGTGGTCAAAAACAAAAGCACTGTTATAAAAGGCAAAGCAGCAATCCGGGATCTTTACATCATCGCGGTTCTTGCGCCTTAATTTCTTTTCTAACGCGAAACCTAAATCGTAGCTTAGATATCCTACCGCGCCGCCTAAAAACGGCAGGCCGCAGCTGGATGTGATTTTATATCCGTCCAATAATGCCCTTAGTTTCGGCAAAGGGTCTATGCCTTTAGATTGAAAGACGCTAAAAGGGTCTTTACCTAAAAAAGAATACCTGCCCAAGGCGCCATCGGAATTAAGGCTGGAATCTAAGAAAAAACAGTTCTTCTGATCTCTTAACGCAGAAAAAAATTCAAACGGGCCAGTTTTTAGTTTATATGATTTCCAGGTGTAATATACCATCTATACGGAAAGTCCGCTCTTCCTGCCTTAGGCAGCAAAAACCTACAAGATAACTGTGGTTATTCTCCTGTTTAATTTCTTTAGGGATCACTTCGCGCTCTGAAACCTCTGCCCCGGATGAAGAGAGGTATTTTATCTTTAATTTCACTCCCAGGCCGATCGCCTCCTGGATCTCGGCGGCCTTCTGATTGCTGATGCTCTCCAATAAATGCGCGTTTATAGAAAAAAGGCCGGTGAAGTTATGAAAATCCTCTATCCCTTTAGACTTAAGCACGGCTTTCAACCTCTGGAATACGCCCCAGGTCAGCTCCACGTCGCTTGAGGCGCGGTGTTTTTGTTCATTAGGGATACCTAATCTTTCTGCCACAAACCAAAGGGCATAGCGTTCTAATCCGGGAAGAAGGCGGCGGGCCATTTTTAAGATATCTACCACTACGATATCTTTTAATGCCGGTTCATTCAAAAGTTTCAGTTCGTAATTTAAGAACTCCAGGTCAAACCCGGCATTATAAGAGCAAAGGCAGCTATCGCGGATAAACCTCAAGAACTCCGGCATTACCTTTTTCATTTCCGGGGCAGGTTCAAGCATCTCCTGTGAGATATGATTCACCTTAAATGCGGCCTCAGAAACTGCTCTGCGAGGGTTCACCAGCGTCTGGAAAGTGGATATTATTTCTTTACCCTTGAATCTTGTTCCGGCGATCTCTACTATACGGTCTCCGGCCTCGGGGTCCAATCCGGTAGTCTCGGTATCAAAAATAGTGAATTCTATCTCATCTATATTTTTATGCATGAGGATTATTGACGATATATGCCGGAATGATCCTCGCCGGCCTCCAGGAGAGCTTGACTCTTTTTAAATTTTCTAGCCCCGAATCATCCATGATATTTATATATGGGTAGCCTTTCAATTCAGAGCAAAACTCACTAAAAATAAATTGCGCCAGCCCCTTAACGGATAAATCCGTGATTTCATAAAGAATACAGAAGGTATCATTGCTTAACTTAAAGCCCAAGGTAAAACCTTTTATTTTGCTGGATATTTTCACTACCCTGCCGGCGCAATCTAACTTTCGGTAATCTTTAAGCAGGGCCTGAAGGCATTTTTGGCTGTCCATGAGCATGCCCTGATATACGGGGTCTAGATTTAACGCCTTACGTTTCTTTGCCCATTGCGCGCATAGCTCCAAACACCCTATTTTATCTTTCGGCTTAAGATCAAGGTGTTGAAAATTATAGTGCTTAAGAAAATAATTGCGCTCGGCGCGCTTATGCTTAAATTTATTTCCTTTTAAATCCGCGATCTCCTTTCTCTTGCATAAATATTCGGGGAATTTATCTTTGACCTCATAGCCTAAAGCCCGGTAAAAAGCCAGGTCACTCTCTTCTATATTCTCGATGCGCGTAATTGCCCTATCTAAAAAGATTTTATCTATTACCCGCGGGTCTTTAATCCTAGATAAAGGGGGAAGGTATAAAAAAGTGCCTAACTGGTCCTGAAAGAATATGCATAGGCTTTTGGCGATTACCACCCAGCGAATACGAAAAAGGCTCTTCCAGATATAGATATTGGCAAAACTATAGACCGACAGCTCGTGCTTTTCTAGAGCGAGGTATTTATCAAATAATGCTTTATCCTTTAAGGATAATGTGCGTAATTTCACCCCGCTCTTCCTTTCTGCTCTACCCCACCCTTTTAGGAAGGGCGGGGTTCATGAATTACAAATCTAATTCTACGATATCGGCGACTTCTTCGTAAGCCTCGAGAAGGCAAGGATTATCTTTAAGCATCTTTAGCTGTTTAGGGGAATTGAGATACGCGGACAAATAATCGCAGTATTCTTTAAACTCTTTTGTCTTAAGATTTTTCTCAATGTAAGGGCAATTGAGGTCTACGGTCAAGATCGCCTTATTGTGCCTTAGATTAATTAAAAACGGGTACAGTCGGCATTCGAAAGGGCGGGAATCGTAAATCTTACACTTATTTCCCTCTGTATCAAAAAAGGCGCAGATAAAACCTTCTCCATTGGGGTTATGCACAGGCTGAATCTTTTTCTGCATGGAGATCAACGCCGGAGGGATATTTTTATCCAATAACTCCTGTATCTCCTCTTCCGTAAGACAAGGCGCCCACGCGGAATCCTGCTCCTTGAACCTGCAGCAGCCCTGGCACTTTAAACAAAATTCCTGCGGGATGAACTGTTTGATCATTTAACGATGCTCCCTAATTTTAATTTACGCTGCGGAGAAACAATGGTAATTCCGCTTTCATCTGAACCTGCCAGGATCATCCCCTGGCTTTCTACTCCGCGTAAAACCGCGGGATCCAGATTATCTACTACGACAACCTGCTTACCGATGAGGTCTTCTTTTAAATAGGAACCTCGGATACCGGCAACTACCTGCTTCTGCTTATCCCCTAAGTCCACCTTGATCACATACAGCCTATCCGCGTTGGGATGTTCTGTAACCTCTGTGATTTCAGCCACTTTCAGTTCTAATTTTTTAAAATCATCTATTGTAGCCATATTCTCCTCCTCTTGAGTAAAATTAGCGCTATTATCATAACATGAGCAGAAATAAAAGGCAAGGGAATTGCAAAGAGAATACTGTGTATTATTTGAAGATGAGGCGCACCAAACTATAGGCGAAAGCAGAAATTAAAGCAGAACAGGGAATAGTTAATACCCAGGCCCAGACAATATTACCCGCTACTCCCCAGCGAACCGCGCTCATACGCTTAAGCGAGCCGATCCCCACGATAGAGCCGGTAATAGTATGAGTAGTGCTTACGGGGATACCGAATGCCGTAGAAACAAATAGCATGATCGCGGCACCGCTCTCAGCGCAAAATCCGTCTACCGGCTTAAGCTTAGCTACTTTCTGGCCCATAGTCTTTACTATGCGCCATCCTCCGGACATAGTGCCTAAGGCAATGGCGCTATGACAGATAATGACTACCCAAAAGGGAATATAGAATTGGCTACCTAATAATCCGGCGCTAAATAGGAGGCTGGCGATAATACCCATGGTCTTCTGGGCGTCATTACCGCCATGGCCTAAGCTGTACAGCGCGGCAGAGACAAGCTGGCCCTTCCTGAATATATGGTCTACCTTTATGGGAGAGCTCCTGCGGAACAGCCGATACACAAAAATACCTAACCCCAATCCAAAAATAAGCCCGGCTGCCGGTGAAATAAAAATGAAGGAGACTGTCTTTAGGATACCTTTCCATACCAGCGATGACGCTCCGGCCTTTACCATGGCCGCGCCGATCATCCCGCCGATCAAGGCGTGGGAAGAACTTGTGGGTAAGCCAAAATACCAGGTAATAATATTCCACCCGCAGGCGCCCACCAGGGTCCCGAAGATCACCCCCTGATCTACGATAGCGATATCAATAATACCTTTGCCGATGGTGTTGGCAACGTGTAAACCAAAGAAAAGAAAGGCGACAAAATTAAAAAAGGCAGCCCAAATTACTGCCAGGCGGGGAGAGAGCACGCGGGTAGAAACAACAGTAGCAATAGAATTAGCGGAATCGTGAAAGCCATTGAGAAAATCAAAGAGAAGGGCAAGCGCTATGAGGAGAAGTATAGCTAAGGTCATAAATTAAGCTTGCTTCATGATAATAGAACCCACTACATGTGCTATGTCTTCACAAATATCCAAAACTGTCTCCGCGTCCTGGTAAACTTCCTTCCACTTAATCACGGCGATAGGGTCTTTTTCGGTTTCGAAAAGTTCGGCGAGCACCCTGTCTCTTGCGGAATCCCCGACATTCTCCAGCCGGTTTATTTCCACACACGAATCATTCACGGCCTTGGAGTGTTTCATGTTGCGCAGGCCTTTTACCGTGCAGGAAACCGCGCGCACCGAGTCTTCGATCATAGTGGAAAACTCTACCAGGTTTTTATTGGAACGGGTAAGCTTGTATATAACCAGCCGGTTCATGATGGTATTCAGCATATCCGTAACATCATCAAGCTCTTTGGCCAAGGCATGGATATCTTCGCGGTCAAAAGGCGTAATAAAAGTTTTGTTCAGCTGATCAATAATGATATGCGCTACCTCATCCCCCTGGTGTTCGATATCGCGCATCTTCTGTAACGCGGAATCATCAATGGCGCCGGTAGTTACCGTATTTTTAAAATGGGCTGCCGCGCTTACCGCGCAATCAACCTGCCTATCAAAAAGATCAAAGAACGAGAATTCTTTAGGCAAGAACTTAGAGAACATAGGACGCTCCTTTTTAAGAATTGTGTAGTTTTTTACTGGCGGGCCCGACGAGATTTGAACTCGCGGTCTTCAGATCGACAATCTGACGTGCTAAACCAGGCTGCACCACGGGCCCATCGTAGTTCATAGCTGTTAGCTCATAGCTCTTAGGCAGGAAATCTATTGTACACAAATTTTGTCTATTTGCAAATACTTATTCTATGAACTATGAACTAAATTAAGTGGGCGATAGAGGACTTGAACCCCTGACCTTCTGAATGTAAGTCAGACGCTCTAACCAGCTGAGCTAATCGCCCGGATTGCTTTTACCGCCTGAAGCGGATCTTTGGCTTTTAATATCGGCCTGCCGATCACCAGGTAATTGCTGCCGGAGCGGATTGCTTCGCTTACGGTAGCAGTCCTTTTCTGGTCATCGCTTGCAGCTTTATCCGGCCGGATACCGGGAGTGACCATAGAGAATTTCTTTTGAATGTGCCTGCGTAAGAATTTGGCTTCGCGCACGGAACAAACTACGCCATCTAATCCGCATTCTAATCCCATTTTTGCCAGGGTGAGAACATCGCTAGAATTAGTTTCCTTGCTGGTTAAAACCGTTACCCCGATCAATAAAGGCTTGGGCAATTTTGCGCGGCGCGCTTCATCGCGGGCAGCTGCCTTTGCCTGCCTGAGCATCTCTTCGTCCCCCAAAATATGCAGCGTGAGCATCTTGACTTTTAAATGTACTGCCTGACGCACTGCCTGTGCCACGGTATTAGGTATATCAAAGTATTTTAAATCTAAAAACACCTCAGCGCCCTTTTTATTGATGTATTCAACGATCTTAGGCCCGCAGGCGGTAAAAAGCACAGCCCCTACCTTAAATATCTTTATCTTGGGGTACAGTTTATTGACAAAATATTTCGCCTTATCGAAACTATCCACATCCAAAGCCAGAATGATCTCAGGTTTCAAGAGTTAACCCTCCGATAAGCTGCCGGATATCTTTAATCTTATTCTCGTCCAAATATTTCCTCAAGCCAAAGATCACTTCCATGGCGGTCCCCGGATAAATAAAATTAGCTGTGCCGATACTTATTGCGCTAGAACCTGCTAGAAAAAATTCCAAGGCACTGGGGGTATCTATTATACCACCCATTCCGATAATGGGAATTTTAATTTTTTGATAGGCCTCCCAAACCATGCGTACTGCTATCGGCCTTATGGCCGGCCCGCTAAGCCCCGCTGTAATGCAGGCGATGTTTGGCGTTCTTTCCTGAACATCTATACTCATGCCTAAAACAGTATTGATCATGGCAATTGCGTCAGAGCCCGCGCTCTCTGCTGCCAGCGCAATCTCCGTAATATCTGTAACGTTAGGCGAAAGCTTGGTAATCAAAGTCTTACGCGTTACCTTGCGTACGGATTGGACTGTTTTATAAGTTGCCGCGGCATCCTGAGAGATAAGCCTAGCCTTATGCGATTTGATGTTCGGGCAAGATATGTTTAATTCTATGGCGGCAACAGTATTTATTTTATCCAGCCTCTTGCTAAGCGCGGCAAATTCATCCGGATCCCCTTCAGAGGCAATGCTGACAATAATAGGTACACCGATTTTCTTTAAGGCGGGTATTTTCTCTCGCGCGAACTTTTCTATGCCCGGATTTTCTAATCCGATAGAGTTGAGCATCCCTGACGGTGTCTCGCAGGTACGCGGCGCAGGATTACCTTGGCGGGGTTTCATGGTAATGGTCTTAGTAACAATTGCCCCCAGGCCTTTTAATCTCAAGAAATCCTTAAATTCTTCCCCGTAACCAAAAGTCCCTGAAGAAACCATGACCGGGTTTTTGAGTTTCAGCTTACCTATATTAATATTGAGTTTGGCTTGCATGCTATTTTCCCAAGATCATGTGTACTGCTATGGCCAACAGAAAAAACCCGAATAGCTTCTTCATTAACAAATCGGGCGCGCTTTGTATCAGATTGGCCCCGAGAAAACCTCCGATAAAGAACCCTATGCAGATAAAACCGGCAACAGGCATATTCACATTACCGGCGCGCCAGTAAGTTATAGCCGCTAACAATCCGATAGGAGGCACCATTGCCGCCAGGGTCGTACCTTGCGCCTGATGCTGGGTAAACCCCAAGAAATAAACCAACGCCGGAATCAATATAGTTGCCCCGCCTACTCCGAATATGCCGCTAAACACTCCGGCCAATAAACCTAACGCGATATAAATTATCTGGCTCATCTTCCCTCCCTAGAAACTGGGCTCAATACACAGGACTTTATATTTCTTAAAATCCTTGAGCCCTCCTTGAATAAAACTTAAATTAGTGAGGTATTTCATTTTGCACCAGGTCAGGAATTTACTCTTTGGCTCCATGCCGATGTTCCATTTTACAAATTGATACATAAAATGGATCGTAAACAGCAAGGAAATTAACGTAAAGATCTTAACGCCTATGCCGGGTAACATAAAACTCAATACCAGCCCAATTAAGGAACATAACGCGAATATATGCAAGAGGTGAAAATTCCCCAGATAAACAAACCCGCGCACAGGAAAAGGAAAGGTAAACACAGGCGCTTTCCTTAAAAATTGCAAAACAACGCTTAACCTTCTTTTCTTTACGTATTTATCTATCAAAGGCAGGTGCGCCTGGCCATAGGTGACCCATACCCTTCTTAAGGCTTTTAGATCCGCGCGGTGCATATGGTCTACTTTGGCTTTGGGGGCAAAATAAAACTTCCAACCGCGGCTTCTGTGCTGATAACTTAAATCCATATCTTCCCCTGTAGGCCTCTCCCAGAACTTCGCGCCTATCTCTTGCATTGCCGCCTTGCGGTAAGCAACATTGCACGTACCGAAAAAATATGCCTTATGCCCGCCGATATCAATGGGCCGGGGCTCTTTGGGGAAATCCGGGTAGTAGCCTTCTTTGATAAACCCGTAGCGCGGGCTGACCATATTAAAACGGAAATGCTGGCACCACGCCTCCACCAGATTATCCGGGTCGACTTTTAAGGTGTACACTTCTCCGCCTACTGCCGCGATTTTAGGATCGCGCTGAAAGTGCCCAAGCATTTCGTTGATCCAGCTTTTATCCGGAGCGCAGTCAGCATCGGTAAAGAAAAGAAACTCTCCCCGCACCGCTTCCAGGGCCTTGTTGCGCGCAAACCCCGGAGAGGGGCAATTGGGGATCTCTACTAATCTAATAAAGGGGTACTTTTTCTGCCAATTCTTTATAATTTCAATGGTTTTATCCGTAGAGCCGCCGTCAGCGATCACCCACTCCCAGGAATCGCGGGGATAATCTACACCGAGCAAATACTCAAAGGTCTTCTCAATTGTGCGTTCGAAGTTTTTCACCGGGATGATAATGGAGATAAAAGGCTTGTTGGACATCATTGTCCCTCCCTGCCTGCCGGCAGGCAGGCTTTTTTCCAGATTATTTCATCCGCCTTAAATACCGGGCCGTCTTTACATACCCGCTTAAAACCATCTATAGTATCTACGACGCATCCAAGGCAGGCGCCGAATCCGCATGCCATATGCGCCTCTAGAGAGATTTGCGCAGGGACTTTAAATTCTTGAGAAAGCAGCGAGACTTCCTTTAACATCGGCTTAGGGCCGCAGGCGTAGATGTTAGCTCTTAGCTCATAGCTCTTAGCTCTTAGTAAATGCCTGAGCAAGTCGGTTACCCTACCCTTGAAGCCGGCCGAGCCGTCATCAGTAGCTATTTTAACACTGCACTCCAGTTTTCTAAACTCTTTTTCGCAGAGGATTTGTCTTTTGCTTTTGGCGCCAATTAAAACTAGATTTGGGATTTGAGATTTGGGATTTGAGATTTCCCTTAATTTTTCCGCAAGAAAAATTAAGGGCGCGACCCCCATTCCGCCGGCAACGATCACCCCTGACTGGCGTACATTAAATCCGTTTCCTAACGGGCCGATAACATCTAAATATTCTCCGGGGTTTACGCGCGATAAAATCTTTGTACCCTCTCCTACGACTTCACAAAGCACGTCGAATGTTTGCTTTCCTGTTTTATGAACCCCCAGGGGCCTGCGCAAAAGCGGAATATCGCTATCAGAAACCTTCACCTCCACGAACTGTCCCGGCAGCGCCGTACGCGCGATATGAGGAGAGTAAAAGGTAAGCTGGAAATATTGTTTGCCCAGTTTTTTCTTGGCAATAACTTTTATTTTTTCCTGTTTTACCATTTAAGATTCTCCCAGAGTTTCACTATCAAAATAAACGCAAGCGTGGATAACAGAGAGGAAAGTTCTTTTTTTATCCAAGGCAGTTTAAGCCGTATTCTTTGTTTAGCAAAAATATTGGGGAAATATTTCGGAGTACTCTGGCAATAATTTTTAAAGGCAATACCGAAACGCTCCATTAATACTTTTTCCTCTTTGTTGATTTGGGGGATGTATATCGCCAGGTAAATTAATAAGAACACCAAGCCTACCCACCATTGAAAAATCGCCAAAATTACCCCTAATCCTATAAGCAAGGTTCCGAAATACATGGGATTACGCGTCAGCGCGTAAGGGCCCTGAGTAACCAGGGTTTTGCCGTCAGGATTAAGGTCTGCTTTGTAACCACGGGCAATGATCCTGAAAAAATATCCGCATAAAACCAGGGTGATGCCAAGCAGAAAAAGCATGTTCAATGACGCGCGCTCGCTAGAGGAGGGCAGCAAATATTTTGCCCCAAAAATTAAGGCGATCACAGCCAGAAATATCAGGAATCCTTGTATTTTAATGCGTTTTTTCATTTACCTTTGGCACTTGGGGCAGAAATAACTCCCTCTGCCGCCCAGCGCGATCCTTTGGATCGGCGTTTTGCAAACCAGGCATGGCTTACCCGCTCTATCATAAACTTTATGATATCTGACATAATCTCCGGGCCCTCCGCTTAATTGCACATATTGATCTACGGATGAGCCTTTATATTTGATCGCTTCAAGCAACGTCTCTTTGATCTCCTTAAAAAGCGCTTTTTTTTCTTTGTCGGACAAAGACGCGGCACTCCGCGCCGGATGAATGCGCGCCCTAAATAACGCCTCTGCGGCATAAAGATTGCCTACTCCGGCAATAAAACTTTGGTCCATTAAAAGCGGCTTGATCTTTGTTTTTTTCTTATCCAGCATTTCTTTAAACTTTTCAAGAGTGATTTCAAATGGCTCAGGCCCTAACCCTTTTATAAATTTAAGGTCGCGCCAATCATCTACTAAGCGCAGCTCCGCAAACAGGCGCTGGTCATTAAAATCCAGGGCTTTACCGTCGGATAGCTTGAACGTGACCCTGCTTTTCTTTCCGTCTCCCGGATAAACCAATTGGCCGGTCATCTTTAAGTGAATTGCCAGGGCCTTGCCGTTAGACAACTCTAAGATCAGCAGCTTGGCCTTACGCAATATCCGCTTAATGCCTGCTCCGATCAGCTCTTTTTTAAATTTATCTATCCCGGGTTCGCGGATAACCGCGCCTTGATGGACGCAAACATCAATGATCTTTTTACCTAAAACCGCTTTTTCTAATTCGCGCTTAATGGTCTCTACTTCCGGTAATTCCGGCATTATTTATCCTCGATTACTTTCACCCACACCTGGCGCATGCGCGCTCCGTCACTTTCGCAAAAATATATCCCCTGCCAGCTGCCGAAGGCAAGCTTGCCGCTCTCGATAAAAATAGTAAGCGATGAGCCAAACAGAGATGACTTGATATGGCTATCGGCATTGCCTTCGTTGTGGGCGTAACCGGCATTAGCCGGGACAAGTTTATTCAAGGCATTGATCATATCGCGACATACATCGGGGTCAGCGTTTTCATTAACCGTAAGGCCTGCTGTTGTATGCGGACAAAAAATAAAACAAACCCCGTTTTTCACATGAGTATTAGCTACGGCCTGCTGTATTCTTTCCGTTATATCGATTAATTCAATGCGGCTATTTGTTTTTATGCTTATTTTTTCCATATGCGGAATTTTTATAATACATCTGCAAGGGTTTTACATCCAGCTTATGTTTGATCAACGCCTCAATCCCCTTAACGCAAGCTTCAGCACCCGGAGATGTCGTGACAATCGGCACCCCAAAAGCAATTGCCGCGGAGCGGATTCTGAGCTCATCCTGCCGGGGAATTTTCCCGGAAGCCGTATTAATGATCAGGTGCACTTTGTCGTTGCGGATTAAATCCAGGAGGTTAGGCGTACCTGCGCTAACGCGCTGAATAGTATAGGCGTAAACCTTATGCTCCGACAGAAATTTGGCAGTACCTGCCGTAGAAATAATTTTAAAGCCCAGTTCTATCAGTTTCCTGGCTACTTTTGCTATCAACGGTTTCTTATCCCTATCCTGCACGCTGATAAACACCTGTCCCCGCACAGGCAGGTTCTGGTACGCGGCAAGCTGGCTTTTAGCAAAAGCCTTGTTAAAATCCTTATCTATGCCCATTACTTCTCCCGTCGACCTCATCTCCGGGCCCAAGGTGATGTCAACTCCGGGGAATTTCACAAAGGGCAACACTGATTCCTTAACACATATATGCTGCGGGATAACTTCTTTTGTGAACCCAAGGTCTTTTAATTTGGCACCTGCCATTACCTTGGCTGCTAATTTGGCGAGTGGCACCCCTATAGCCTTAGACACAAAAGGCACAGTGCGGCTTGCGCGGGGGTTCACCTCTAATATGTAGACCGTGCCATTTCGTACCGCGTATTGCACATTCATCAGGCCGATGACTTTTAATTCTTTGGCTAAGGCATGCGTGTATTCGCGGATCTTGTCTATGGTACCTTGCGACAAAGTATGCGGCGGCATCACCATTGCCGCGTCTCCGGAATGCACCCCGGCCTCTTCGATATGCTCAAGTATCCCGCCGATGACAAAGTCCGAGCCGTCTGCCACCATATCCACATCTACCTCGATCGCGTCTTCTATAAATTTATCCACTAAGACCGGCCTCTCAGGTGAAGCCCATACCGCATGACGCATATAATATTCCAGGGCCTTATCGTCATAGACGATCTCCATTGCCCTTCCGCCTAAAACATAAGAGGGCCTGACTAAAACCGGGTAGCCTATTCTTTGGGCGGCTTTCTTTGCTTCCTCTACCGTGACCGCGGTGCCGTTTTGCGGTTGAGTAAGCCCAAGCTTATCCACCAACTCGGAAAAACGTTTCCTGTCTTCTGCCCGGTCTATAGCATCCGGAGCGGTGCCGATAATTTTAACCCCTGCTTTTTCCAGAGGCACTGCTAAATTCAAGGGGGTTTGCCCTCCTAATTGCACGATCACGCCTTCGGGAGCCTCCTTATCAATGATATTTAAAACATCTTCCTTGGTAAGCGGCTCAAAATATAATTTGTCCGAGGTGTCATAATCAGTAGAGACGGTTTCCGGATTGGAGTTCACCATAATGGTTTCATACCCCATCTCTTTAAGCGCGAAGGCCGCGTGCACGCAGCAATAGTCAAACTCTATCCCCTGCCCGATGCGGTTGGGCCCGCCTCCGAGTATCATAACTTTTTTCTTTTTATCTTTTCTTGTCTCGTCTTCTGCTTGGGATTTGGGATTTGGGATTTGGGATTTTAAATAAGGGGTTTCATAGGTTGAATAATAATACGGAGTATAAGCCTCAAACTCGGCTGCGCAGGTATCTACCAGCTTATATACCGGTTCAATGCCCTGTTTTTTACGCATTGCCCTGACCTTATCTTCGTCGCTCTTTAGGGCAAGGGCGATCTGCTTGTCACTAAAGCCTAATTGCTTTGCCTCTAAAATATTCTTTTCGCTGATTTTTGCGTCAAATTCCACAATTTCTGACAAATTCTGCAAGAACCATTTATCTATTTTAGTTAATTTATAAAGCTCATCTAAAGAATAACCCTGCTTTAAGGCCGCATAAAGGAAAAATAGCCTTTCGCAAGTCGGGGTCTTTAATTTTTCCTCTAACTCTGCCTTGTCTTTAAAAGCTGCTCCCTGGAAACCACTGCGTTTTACCTCCAAGCCCCTTATCCCTTTTTGCAATGCCTCTTTAAATGTCCTGCCAATGGCCATCACCTCGCCTACGGACTTCATTTGTATTCCCAATGTATGGTCTGCCGCAACAAACTTTTCAAAGGCGAAGCGCGGGATCTTTACTACGCAATAATCTATAGCCGGTTCAAATGAAGCCGGAGTTTCCTTAGTAATGTCGTTGGGGATCTCATCCAGCGTATAACCGATAGCAAGTTTTGCCGCAATCTTGGCGATGGGGAAACCCGTTGCCTTTGAGGCCAGGGCGGAAGAACGGGAGACGCGCGGGTTCATTTCGATAATCACCATCCTGCCGTTATCGGGATTGATGGCAAATTGGATATTCGAGCCTCCTGTTTCAACGCCGATCTCTCTTATGCAGGCTATGGCTGCGTCGCGCATGCGCTGGTATTCCTTATCCGTTAAGGTCTGCGCGGGGGCAACGGTAATAGAGTCTCCCGTATGTACTCCCATGGGGTCGAAGTTTTCAATGGAGCAGATGATCACCACATTGTCATTTTTATCGCGCATTACCTCAAGCTCAAACTCCTTCCAGCCGATTATTGATTCCTCGATAAGGATTTCAGAGATCATGCTGGAGTCAAGGCCCCTGAGCGCAAGGCCCTCCAGCTGCTGGGCATTATACGCAGTGCCGCCTCCTGTGCCGCCTAAGGTAAAAGATGGGCGGATGATCACCGGAAAGCCGATTTTTGCGGCGATCTTCCTCGCCTCTTTCATATTATAGGCCAAACCGCTTTTCGGCAGATCCAGGCCGATCTTTCTCATTGCCTCTTTAAAAAGCTTGCGGTCCTCGGCTTTCTTGATCGCCTTCTTTTCCGCGCCGATCATCTGCACCTTGTATTTGGCAAGAATTCCCTTATCCGCTAATTGTATGCTGATATTTAAACCGGTTTGTCCGCCGAGCGTAGGTAGTAACGCGTCCGGCCGTTCTCTCTTGATGATTTTCTCCAGTATCTCCACGGTGATCGGTTCAATATAAGTACTGTCTGCCATCTGAGGGTCGGTCATAATAGTGGCAGGATTAGAATTCACTAAAACCACCTTGTATCCCTCTTCTCTTAAGGCCTTACAGGCTTGAGTCCCGGAATAATCAAACTCACAGGCTTGGCCTATAATGATCGGGCCGGAGCCAATGATCAAAATCTTCTTTATGTCTTTTCGTTTAGGCATTTTTATCCATAAGTTGCGTGAACTTCCCAAACAGGTCATGGGCATCGTGCGGCCCGGGGCCTGCCTCAGGATGGTATTGCACGCTGAACAACTTTAATTTTTTGTTCTCCAGGCCTTCCGGAGTATTATCATACAAATTTATGTGCGTCATGATTGTATTTTTATTGGGGATACTTTTAATATCGACACAAAAACCATGATTTTGCGCGGTAATGGCGACTTTGCCGGTCTTTAGGTCTTTGACCGGATGATTTCCCCCATGGTGGCCGAACTTTAATTTGTAAGTTTTGCCTCCCATGGCCAGCCCGAGCATCTGATGCCCCAGGCAAATCCCGAAAATCGGCACTTTGCCAAGCAAGTTGCGCACGGTGTGGATAACATAAGCTACCGCGGCCGGATCTCCCGGCCCGTTAGAGAGCAAAACTCCGTTGGGCTTTAACTTCAGGATTCTTTCCGCGGAAAAATCAGCCGGTATAACATGCGCGCTGCATGCGGAAAGCGCGAGATTGCGTAAGATATTAAATTTCACACCGCAGTCTAAGACCGCGACTTTATAACGCGCCTTGGGTGTGCGGGCAAGGGTTTTTTCCTTCCAGGTGTACGCCTGCCGGCAAAAAACTTCTTTTACTAAATCTACCCCTATCAACTTAGGAGAAGCCTGCAATTTTTTCATCAGGCTTTCTTTATTGAGATCTTTTGTGGAGATAGCGCCCTGCATTGCTCCGTGATCGCGGATGTACCTAGTAAGCGCGCGCGTATCTATTCCCTGAATGCCGGAGATATCGTGCTTCTTGAGATATTCCCCCAGGCCCATCGAAGAGCGCCAATTAGAACGTATGGCGCTTAACTCTTTTACCACAAAACCTTCTAACCATGGCCTGCATGACTCCACATCTTCTTCGTTTACTCCGTAATTGCCGATCAAGGGATAAGTCATAGCTACGATCTGGCCCTTATAAGAGGGGTCAGTAATAATTTCCTGATATCCCGTAATAGAGGTGTTAAAAACGACTTCTCCGAACACCTCTTTTTGCGCGCCAAAACCTTGGCCCGTAAAAAGTGTCCCGTCTTCTAATAATAAAATGGCTTTCATTTGAGCAGTTCCTTTGCTTTATCCACAGCCTCATCCACTGTCTTGACTTGTATAATGCCTGGGATGTTCCAGGAATTCAGGCTGATGATGGGGATATTAAACTGCAGGCAGTAAGCGATTTCAGAGAGAGTTCCGGCTTGGCCGGGAAGAGCAACTACCACATCCGCGGTTTTCACTACCAGCACATTTCTCGCTAATCCCAAGCCCGTAGGAACTACTATATCCACAAATTCATTAGCATCTTTTTTGTCATAACCCGGTATAATACCTAAAGTTACGCCGTTTCCGGCTTTAAAACCTTGACAAACCGCCATCATCACTCCACTTAGTCCGCCAGAAACCAGTATATCCGCCACTTTAGCCAGTTTTTTGCCTAATTCTTGGGCTTCCAACTCTACTTCAGCCGGGCAATCATGTCCTCCTATAACACCGACGATCCTCTTGCGCATATTAACCTTATATTGTTGGCGTTTTTGGGGGTGACTGCCGAGACGAAGACCTTGCCGCGCGCAGCGAAAAGCGAGCACGGCGAGGTGGATCGGCAGGCAGGACCCGCAAAAACGCATAACTTATTAAAATGTCAATTTTGCGCCTGGCGGGAGTCGAACCTGCACCACTGGCTCCGGAGGCCAGTGCTCTATCCATTGAGCTACAGGCGCGCTATCTCCTGCATAACAAATTCTTTGTCTTTTACCTTAAACTGTTGTATGGAAAAACGCTTAAGGCTCGCAACACCTCTCTTAGCCAAAATATTCTCCATATAATCCAAACAGCGCTTTTTCCCTGAGCCGCTGCCGTAAGTAGCAAAGAGAGTTGCCTGTTTATTCTCCAGGCCAAAACATGACTCCATATACGCGTTCATTGCCGGGGCAGGGCCAAAAGCCCACACCGGAGTGCCAAAGCAAAGTAAATCATAGGAAGATAAATTAAAATTTGCAGCGGCAATCTTCGCCTTTACATGTTTGAAGGCACGCGCTGCTTGAGCGAAGAAATTCTTGGATTCATCAAGGGCTTTTATTTCTATTAAGTCAACTTCTCCCTTTTCTTTTAAGGCGCCTGCCAATACCTGGGCCACCTTCTTGGTATTGCCTGAATAAGAATAATAGATAACTGCGCTTTTCATTAAAATAAACTTAACTGTTTTTCTCCGGAATCCTGCTTATCCTCTTCGTTAAATACAGAGATAATTCCGTATTCCCCGTCAAACCCCGGCTTAATAGTAACCTTGCCTTCGCGCACGCGTAAAACCCCTTCGGCAATACGAGGAGGCAGGCCCTTGATTAAATCTTCTTTAGAGGCTTTTAGCAAAATCTCAAACTCAGTGCCGAATTTAGCTAAGGCAGCGCGATAATCTTTCTCTACTGCCATGGATGCTTTACCAACGCCCTTGGCATCAGCAATAATTTCGTCTAAAGGAATGAGGTTTTTAAAAGGTATGGCATTGGTAGGCACATACCCTTGCGGCCTGTCAGCTAATTGTTCAACGCGATTCATCACTCCTACAGTAAGCGGCTTACCGCACTTCGGACAGCGTCCTTTATTTTCCCTAGTTTCTTCGGGAGAAAATCTTATGCCGCAAAGCCTGTGGCCGTCAAAGTGGTACTTTCCCTCTTCGGGAAAAAATTCCATAGTGTATAAGAATCGCTTTTTATCTTTGGTTTTTAATACCTCGCGGATAGTATTGTAATTCAAATCGCAGTCAAAAACATTGGCCTCGCGGCCGATCTTTTGCGGAGAATGCGAATCGCTATTAGAAAGGAGCGTGAACTTATCCAGGGCACTCAGGCGCCAATTCATCGCCGGGTCGCTTGATAACCCGGTCTCTAGAGCAAAGATCTTCGAAGTCTGCTCTTCAAAGCAATCCTGGATCCTGTCAAACCCGGACATTGACCCAAATAAAGAAAACCATGGGGTCCAGATATGCCCCGGCACG
>Ga0265297_10005768_pt1 | contig 18506 bp, 20 predicted proteins | sample Munlanlwell13791_FD_192502 | JGI IMG/M metagenome (GOLD analysis project Ga0265297, IMG submission 192502) | Leachate microbial communities from a municipal landfill in Southern Ontario, Canada - Leachate well 137-91 | ecosystem: Engineered > Solid waste > Landfill > Unclassified | place...
ACAGAAGCCCAACGTGATATTGTCCTTATTAATGCAGGGTATGCATTGATCGCGGAGGGTAGAGCTCGTGATATACAAGAGGGGTTAGAGATAGCACGCGATACGCTTCTTAGCGGTAAGGCGGCGGCTAAACTTGAGCAAATTATTTCGGTATCTTCAAAACTATGATGCAATTAACGCTTGGGGAACTCCCAACACTCTGCAAGACTATCATAGAGACTCTTCCTCGTGGAGGAGTTGTCATCCTTCAAGGAGATTTGGCAAGCGGTAAAACAACCTTTACTCAGAGTTTTGCCGCTTTTTTAGGGTTAGAAGATGCCGTCACTTCACCCACATTTTCTCTTCAACAAAAATATGCCGATAGGCTTTATCACTATGATTTGTATAACTATGGATTTGAGAAATTTTTATCGCTGGGGATGATGGAAGAACTGGAACGTGAAGGATACCATCTCATAGAATGGGGAGATGAGACGCTCTTATCGTGGCTAAAGAGAGCTGGAATGGAGTGTGTGGTGGTAAAAATTACAAAATGCAATAATGATATACGATGCTATGAGGTGCACAATGGATAACGCGAAACACACATTAAAAATTGAAAACTTGGTTAAAACAATTAAAAAACATGAGATCGTTCGAGGCGTTAGCATGGAACTTCATACCGGCGAAGTGGTAGGATTATTAGGACCCAACGGAGCAGGAAAAACAACTACATTTTATATGATTTGCGGTTTGGTTGAATCGACATCGGGTCGTGTTTATATTGATGGAGAAGATGTATCGAGCATGCCATTGCACAAACGCTCTCAGATGGGGATTGGCTATTTGCCGCAGGAAGCCTCCATCTTTAAAGATCTGAGTGTCGAAGAGAATCTTATCATCGCAGCAGAAGCCGGAAAGCTCTCTAAAGAGTTGCGTGAACAGCGGATTGAAGAACTGCTTGAGATGTTTAACATCGAGCCCATTCGCGCTCGTCGCGGAATCAATCTCAGTGGCGGAGAGAGACGACGTGTTGAAATTGCTCGCGCTTTGGTCAATAAACCCCGTTTTTTGCTCCTTGATGAGCCTTTTGCAGGGGTTGACCCTATCGCTGTGATGGACATTCAAACGGTTATCTCGCAGTTGGTTGAATATGGAATCGGAGTTCTGATAACCGACCACAATGTTCGTGAAACGTTAGCCGTATGCGACCGTGCCTATGTTATTAAAAGCGGAGAACTTCTTGCCTCTGGTACGAGCGATGAGATCGCACATAATCCTGATGTGCGAGAACATTATTTGGGCGAATCGTTTAAACTCTAAATTATGGGGGCATTAAAGGTTCGAACATCGGTTGAGGTTAAAAATAAACTCTCGAATACTTTGCGTAATTGGCTCCCCATCCTCCATTCGAGTCTGAGTGATTTGGGTGAAGCGATGGCTCCGTTTGTGGAAGGGAATCCTCTTATTGAGGTTAAATCGGGATATGAAGAATCGTTTGAGACAAAAATACCGCGTAAAATTCAATACGGCTACGTCCAAAATTCTCATTCCGAAGCGATAGAAGCGCTTACAGTGCAGCACAAAAGTTTATACGATGTACTGGATGAACAATGTGAAGCACCTCTTTTTCCAACACCACTTTCGCAAGCAGTTTCCCGTCATATTTGTGAGAATCTTGATGAGGGGGGGTATTATGAGGGAGATGATGAAGCTTTTTGTCTCTCGATGGGTATCACCTTTGAACAGTTTGAACAAATACGAAAACGTTTTCGATACATTGAACAAGTAGGTATCGGTGCAAGGAATTTACGAGAGTCTTTTTTATTTCAACTCGATCATACATCAATCAGCGACAGCGTCTATAGTTTGGCAATCGAAATGATTGAAAATCTGGAAAATTTAAATCGCTATCATAAAGCAGAATATTTTCACGAAGCGATGAGGGTTATTGGAAGTTTTAAAAATCCGCCTGCTATTGATTTTTTAGAAAATTCTCTTCAAATTATTCCCGATTTGATGATTTTTAATGATCCGGACGAGGGGATAGAAGTTAGGTTAAACGATAACTATTACCCTGCCATTACCATTGATACCTCATACGGCATTGAACATAGTTTTATTATACAAAAATTCAAAGAGGCAAAAAGTTTGGTGGATGCTTTGGAGATGCGTAAAGCTACCCTTTATAAAGTGGGGCTGATGATTGTTGAATATCAGTATAATTTTTTTACAGGTGGAGCGATTAAACCTCTCACTCTCAAAATGTTAGCGGATGAGTTTGGACATAACCCTTCGACCATTTCACGCGCCATAGCCAACAAATACATCGCATGCGACCGAGGCATCTACGCGATGAAGGAATTTTTTACGACAGCGATTGATGAGGATGTCTCCAATGCCGCGATCAAAGAGTATGTGAGTGAATGTGTCAAAAATGAATCGCATAAAAAACCGTTAAGCGATATGAAATTGCTTGAGATGGTTCAAACCAAATTCAATATCACTATGGTACGCCGAACCATTGCCAAATATCGTTCGCAAGCCAATATTGCAGGATCAAGTGAGCGTAAAAAGCTCTATTTATTAGGGCGATGAAGCAGTTAAAAGAGCGTTTAGACGCAGAGGTGGCATTTCGCAATTGCTCTGCGGAACTGAGTATTAAAAAACCCGATCCCTTGATGATTGCGCGTGATTTTGGGGATGAATGCAATGCCCTTACGTGCGCTTTGTTTGCGTATGGAAATGTACGAGCTATTGTTGGTTTTTTACGATCATTAGATGAAGGACTTATTGATTTGGAGGAAGAGGCTATTGTCCAAAAAGTTGAAGGAAAATATTACCGTTTTCAAAATACTGATGATATAGCCCAATGGTTCATTACGCTAAGACGTTTAAAGCTCAATGGGGGAGTGGAAGAGGCTTTTAGAGAAGGATATGAAAAAGGGGGAGTCTTGGATGGGCTGGATACTCTTATTGAAACACTGTATGATTTGAACCCCTATCGCTCCAAAGGATATACCTTTCTCATAGGAAAACCGATAAAAAAAAGCTCTTCTCCCTCGGCCATGAAACGTATTTTGATGTATCTGCGTTGGATGGTGCGTCATGATGCATTAGACATGGGGTTGTGGAGTATTATGCCACCTTCTGAACTCATTATGCCGCTTGATACCCATACGTTTCATGTCTCACACACATTGGGATTATTGACGAGAAAACAATGCGATCTGAAAGCCGCACTGGAGCTGACCGAAAATTTGCGCAGCTTTGATCCTCTTGACCCGATAAAGTATGATTTTGCACTTTACAGGCTAGGTCAAGAGGGGATTATTTAGGGGAGGTGACTTGGACTTCCGATATAAAATCCTTGTACGTAGTCGATGTTTAAGGCTTGAAGTGTTGTAAAAATTTCATCATTTTCGACATTTTCAGCAATTGACTTTGCCTCAATAGCCTTAGCAAATGTTGCGATCGTCCGTACGGTGTCTAAGTATTTTTTATTGTGGTTTACTTTGTTAATCAGTCCGCCATCAATTTTGAGATAGTCAATATCCAAGTGAATGATTTTTTCTAAACTGCAATAGCTCGAACCGAAATTGTCTATGGAAATTTTTACCCCCAACCGTTTCATGCTGGTAATAAAGAGGGATACGGGAAGATAATGATGATAAATATCCTCTTCACAAAGTTCAAAAATAATTCTGCGAGCGGTATCGGTACTGACAATTGTCTCTTCAAGATAGCGCATTGTGTGATTGTCCATAATGTCAAGTGCGCATAAATGTACAGAGAAATTTTCATCACGATCTGCAAATGTCTCACACGTCTGACGAATAATTTCCCGTGAAATCTCAGGATAAAGTGCTGTTTTTTTGGCAATGGTTAGAAAATTCAAGGGAGGAATGAGGCTTGCATCTTTACTGATTAATCGAGCGAGCGTTTCATAGCTTTGAATTTCCCCCGTTTGAGTCGAAATAATGGGCTGATAATAGCAAATAATGCGTCCATCATAGTACGCCTCTCGAATAGACGATGCGATCGTGATATTTTGATTCTGATGTTTTTCGAGTTCTCTGTCTTCTTGGTAAATAGAAAAATCTTCTGATGCTGCTGTCGCATTGGCGAGTGCTTCATCCGCATGAGAGAGAGAAAGGTGCATACTCATATCAATTCCCAATCGGGTTGCTACAATAATTCTTTCATTTAATACGTTAAAGGAGTGTTCATTAAGTGCATGGAGTAAAAATTCAGCAAAAGCAGTTAAATCATCTGTCGTATCATTATGATCTAAGAGCAGAGCAAACTCATCACGTCCCAACCGGTAAGTATTGAGTCCCAGTTTTGTAAGGAGAAGCGCCATCTGCTGGCGCAGGGAATCTGTGATTAACGTACCAAAAAAATGGTTTAATTCTTGCAAATTTTTGAGATGGATAATTACAAGAGCATGATAGGTGTGACGATCCATATCAAAAGCAAGGCGGTGTCTGTTGGGCAGATGGGTGAGGGGATCCATAAATCCTTCATCAATGAGCTCTTTGGTTTTCTCTTCCAAACGTTCATGCAAAATTTCGGTAGTTTTATGAAGCTTTTCGGTGGTTAATTCAACCTCTTCACTTAAACGTTCTGCGGTACAAGAGAGAACATTGCGGTAAAGAATTAAAAAGGGGAGGATACCTATAAAAAGGAGAAGTGATTTTGCAATGGTATCAAAAATTTCCATTTGAGATATTTTTTGGAGGGAAATGGGTTCCGTAACAGCAATGGTTAGATAGCGGATCCCTGATGCGGTTGTGCTGGGGAGATAGAGAGTATGGGAGCCTTGCACGGTATCAAGCTGAAAAAAGGGCTGATTGCTTTTTAGAATTTCAGTGAATCGTGAACGATCATTACTGACAAGGTCTAAGGGTTGAATGAGTGTTTGATTGGATGAAGCGTATGCATTGCTTATCCCGTAACGTAATGTGTTGTTGGCATCAATAAATACACTGTAAAGCCGTTCCATAGCATGGGTACGCGCTAATGATGTCATGTTTTCTATCAGGGTTGCTATCTCAACGGGCGTAACTTGCTGTGTTGATAAGTGATCGTAATAGCTGTTACCGGCTATGATGGAGGCAGATGCCGCGGCTTCTTGCAGATTATTTTTGATCGTTTCCAGTTGGGTCTTTTTGGTAGTATAGTACTCGTAAACTCCCATGCCGATGACTACTGCAAAAAAGAGCAAAAGAGCAATAAAAAATTTCTTACTGTCAACTCGCATACAATTCTCCCTATTTTCATACATTAATAAATGTCAGTATAACATTTTTATTAACATAATAGATGAGTGAACACGTGTGAAACGGTTGCAAAAATGAAACTATGGTACAATCACGCCATTAATTAGGAGCCTAATGGGAATGAAAAAAATTTTAATCGTGAGTGATGGGGTTGTCGGTCACCATTTTATTGAACGTATTATTGGTACGCATACCACTGAAAATGTTTATTATGTCATACACACCAAAGCAGATGAGACGTATGATGCGTATAACCAATCACGTTTTAAATTTTTTAATTTTGATCCGACAAGCTATTATAAAATTGCCACTCTTTTAAAGATGGATTTTACTCAAGCTATTTTAGCGATGGAAAATCAGCTTGAGCTTGAACAAACCATTAAAAATATCCGCTTATTAAAACCAAATATTCGTATTGTCGCTTTGGATTTATGGAATTCAAGCAGTCCTGAAGATGGTATTGAGTGGATTAATATGCGCCAGATTTTAGCTCTTAATCTCATTGACCATCTTCCTAATATCCCTGTGCTTGCTCAGAATATTGGATTGGGAAACGGTGAAATCATGGAAGTCTTGGTCCCTTTTGGGAGCTCTTTTGTTTACCGTCACATCGGTTCTATCGAACAAAACAATTGGAAAATTGCGGCAATTTATCGAAATCGTCAGTTGATTTTACCCTCCGATCAAAAGATGATTCAGCCCAATGATGTACTGGTTTTAGTAGGTGAGCCTAATGTTCTAAAATCGGTTTATCGTGCTATCAAACGCGAACTTGGACAGTTTCCGGCTCCTTTTGGCAGCAAGCTGTATCTTTATATTGATATGGCGTATGAAAAACCAAAAACAATGTTTGAATTGGTTCGCCGAAGTATTTATATACAGGGTAAATTGAAAAAACCGCTTTTAATCAAGATTGTTAATCCCGGAAATATCGATGATTTACGTCAGATAAAATCGTATGCGGTGGATGGTGTGGAGATTGAAATTGTTTATGGGTCTGTGGCAGATGAAGAGATGTTTTTGTCCGATATTAAAAAACATCATATTGGTCTTTTCCTCGTTTCTCAAACGATGTTTGCGCGTCGTTTGGTACGCAAAAAACTTTATCAAGGAAATGTTCCGGTTTTGAAACTTGCCAATCGGTCGTTTTCAACGCTTAAGCAATCTCTCGTTATTTTAGGGGAAGGAAACCATGTTGAGCATATCTCAACAACGGTGTTTGATGTTGCGTCACAGCTTGGATTTAATTTAGATCTGATTGATTATGCAATTGAAGAGAGAGCAAATATTACTCAAGCGATTGAGCATTTCAATAATCTTTCTACGATCTTTTCAAAATCGATTTGTGTGGTTAAAACGGATGAAAATCCCATCCGTTTTTTACGAGATTATGATAACTTCTTACAATGTCTCCCTTTTACCGATAAAATGTTTGAAAATCCTCTAAGACGTTTTTTTGCAACGGATCCCGAGGTTTTGTACACAAAACTTGATGGCTATCATCAGCTTTTCATCCCGACACAAATATAATTTAAGCCCATTTAAAGTATCATGGTGAGTATTTCACTCTTTACTTTAGCAGGCTTTTTATGACGATAAATATTACTCTTGAACGAATCATCAATGACTCTTACCCTATCCAGATTGGTCCTCTGTGTGACATTGAATTTGATGGAAAAGTAGCCATTTTGACCAATCCAAAAGTGGCTGGACTGCATCTTCATACCCTTCTTTCCAAATTAAAGGCCAAAGAAGTTTTTATTATCACTATTCCTGATGGAGAGCAGTATAAAAATCTTGAGACCATTGAATTTATTTTAGATCGGATGTTTGACCACCGACTGAATCGAAAATCATTGCTTGTAGCTTTTGGCGGCGGTGTAATCGGAGATATGGGAGGATTTGCGTCAAGTCTTTACAATCGCGGCATTGATTTTATTCAGATCCCCACCACATTGCTTTCTCAAGTGGATGCGAGTGTTGGAGGCAAGACAGGAATTAACAATCGATTTGGGAAGAACCTCATTGGTGCATTTCATCAACCCAAAGCGGTTTATATTGATCCGAGTTTTTTAAATACGCTTCCCCAACGTGAGTTTGGAGCAGGGGTAGCTGAGATTGTAAAAATGGCAGTCACTTTTAACAAAGAATTTTTCCAATGGCTTGAGGGCAATGACTTGCGTGAGGGTGATAATTTATTGAGCGCAATTTCAAAAGCTGTAGAGACAAAAGCGCGTGTTGTTGAAGCGGATGAAAAAGAACAAGGGCTTCGTGCCGCGCTCAATTACGGACACACTTTTGGTCATGTGATCGAAAATGAGACCCGTTATGAGACGTATTTGCATGGCGAGAGTGTGGCAATCGGTATGATGATGGCCAATAATCTTGCATGTGAGCTTGGACTCATGAGCGTTGAGGAGATGTTACGGGTTCGAGCTGTTTTAGAGCGTTATGGATTACCGCTTTCGTATGAAATTGCGGACGTCGAAAAATTTTATCAAGCATTTTTCTTGGATAAAAAAAGTGCTGACAGTGCCATCACCTTTATTTTGCCCCGTTCGATCGGCGGCGTTGAAATCACGGATGGGGTGAATGCCAATGTTGTCAAATCCATTCTAAGACGATTCCAAAAATGACTTTACTCTCTTTTTTTAAACACACTCTCTTTTTTCTACTTTTCTTTACTTTGTCCGTGGGTGCAGTCTCTGTTGATCCCATTGAGACTGCCGTTGACATCCAAAACCAAGAGAATATTGATAGTAAAAAAAATGAACTGGAAAAACTCCAAAAATCTCTTTCAAAAGAGAACAGCGTATGGATTAAAAGTTATGATTCGTATACGGCATATCGAGCGGCGCGTAAGAGCTTACGCGAGGTTAAGTGGCGTATAAATGAGTTGCAAGATACCCGCTCAACAAGTGAGCGTAAGCTTGAGCTAGAGGGTCTTCAGGCAAAAGAGAGAATTTTGACCGATCAGATTGGATTGTTGCAAGCACAGGGAACTTCTCCTTTTATCGCCTTACTAAAACCAGATGAAGCCGGTACGTTGCCAAGTGTTACCAACCCTTTTGAAATCGTTATGGGACTCTCGTATGTGAAGCGTCTCAATAGCCAATTTAGAGATTATACGGTTCGTGCAGAAGACTTGCAAGACATTATTGCCAATCTTGAGCGACAAGCCCAATTGAATAAAGAGCTTGCGAACTTGGTGCCGCAGGAGAACAAATATTGGACGGACTTGGAAAATACCCTCTTGAGGGTTGAAAAGTTTAAATTGGCTCTCGATACGTTAAATACCACCACAAAAGTGTATGAAAAGCGGATTGAATCAACGGAAGCTAAAATTAATAAGGAGATTAAAGATCAGCTTTACAAGCTTTTTACCCTCTTTATTGTAGTCGTTATTTTATTATTTCTTTCTTTTCTGATCAAGCGTGCCGTCAAACACTATGTTGTGGACAATGAACGATTTTATATGGTCAACAAAATTGTCACTTTAATTAGTATGACGCTCATTACGATGGTTGTCCTTTTTAGTTATATGGACAACGTTGGCTATCTTGCTACCGTTCTTGGTTTCGCTTCTGCCGGTTTGGCAATTGCGATGCGTGATTGGTTTATGTCACTTTTTGGATGGATTGTTATTTTTGTGGGTGGGTCGATTCATGTCGGTGACCGTATTCGTGTTGTCAAAGAGGGGATGGAATACGTCGGAGATGTTTTGGATATTTCACCGTTGCGAATCACTTTAATGGAAGATGTGACATTGACAACTATCCAAGTTAATCGTAGAGCAGGGAGGATTATTTTCGTTCCTAACAATTATATTTTTACTTCCATGATTGCTAACTATTCGCATGCTTCGCTCAAAACGGTATGGGATGGAATCGATGTTATGATAACGTTTGATTCCAATCACAAAAAAGCAGTTCACATTGTTAAAGAAATTTGCCGTAAATATTCCAAAGGATACACTGAAATCACCCGTAAACAGCTCAATAAATTGCGTGATCGCTACAGTCTTAAAAACAGTAATGTCGAACCGAGAGTATTTACATTTATTGAGTCGAATGGAGTAAAAGTAAGTGCGTGGTATTTGACCAATGCGTATGCCACTCTTACGTTGCGCAGTACGATTTCAGGTGATATTGTAGACGCGTTTAATGCTGAGCATGATATTACGATTGCGTATCCGACCCAAACGTTTTATACCGCACCTATTCCGCCAAAATCATTGCCTAAAGTAGAAGAAGTATGAAACCAAAAGTTTATTTTAAAACCTTCGGATGCCGTACCAATGTGTTTGATTCTCAAGTAATGATGAGTGGTCTAAAGGATTATGAGGTTACCGAAGAAGAGAGTGCGGCAGATATTGTGGTTGTTAACTCGTGTACCGTCACCAATGGAGCAGATGTAAGCGTTCGCGGTTATATTAATGCCATCGAAAAACAAGGTAAAAAGCTTTTTTTAACCGGTTGTGGTGCGCATACGAAAGGGGAGTCTCTTTTTGGTGCCGGAAAAGTGCATGGAGTATTTGGACAATCCGAAAAGATGAAAATCAATACTCTTCTTTCCAGTGAGAGCCGCTTTTATGAGATTGGGGATTTGAACTACATCGATGATGCGATTGTGGATGAATTTATTGGTAAATCCAGAGCCTTTATTAAAATTCAAGAAGGGTGTAATTTCCGTTGTAATTACTGCATTATCCCTTTTGTCCGTGGTGATGCGCGGAGTATGGATGAGGCGAAAATTTTAGAGCAGGTTTCTCGTCTTGCGAGTAACGGTTTTGGAGAGTTTGTTCTCACGGGGACAAATGTCGGAAGTTACGGACAGGGTGAAGGGCGAACTATTGCAGCTTTAATGCAAAAAATGTCTCTAATCCGTGGTGTTCGCCGTATCCGTGTTGGGTCACTGGAGCCGATACAAATCAATGAAGCGTTCCGCGAAATTTTGGATGAGCCGTGGTTAGAGCGTCATTTGCACATTGCTATTCAGCACAGCTCCAATGAAATGTTAAAGATGATGAATCGCCGTAACCGATTTGAGAGTGATAGAGAACTTTTTGGATTGTTGCATGATAAAGGATTTGCCTTGGGGACTGATTTTATTGTGGGTCATCCGGGAGAGAGTGATAGGTTATGGGACGAGGCAATGAAAAATATTCGTGAACTTCATTTGACCCATATTCATCCGTTTACCTATTCAAAACGTGACGGAACACCCAGTGCGCTTTTGAAACCTGAGATTAATGGAGCAATTTCCAGTATGAGAATGGCGGAACTTAATGCTTTGATTGAGTCCAATAATTTTGAATTTCGACGTACAATGACCATTCCATTGGACGTTTTAATTGAGTCAGGCAACAATGGTGTCTACAATGGATTGGACCAATTTTTTAATAAAATAATAGTGCACAGTGATGAAGATTTATCTGGTAATTGGATGAGAATCGAAAAATATGAGGTAGATCATGAACATAACAAAGCTCAATTTTAATCGTAACCAGCTTATTTTATTGATATCGGGGGGGATAATCCTCGCGCTATTGCTTTATGCATTGCTCAGAGACAGCAGCAGTGTTGCATCGCTTGATGATGTAACACGTATTATTGAGTCCAATCAAGTTGAAAAAGCAGTCATGGATGGCAGTTATCTTTATCTCTCAACATCCAATGAGGGTGTCGTGAAAATTCCCTCATCACAACTTCCTTCTGCATTAAGTTCCCATTTAAAAATTGAGGTAAAAAGCAGTAATGGATGGTTGTGGTTTCTCTTCCTTTTTGGACTTATTGGCACAGTAGTGTTTTGGGTTGCCAAAAATCGTAAAGCAGAAATTTCGGCGATTAACGAAGAGACTCCTCTTAAATCTGCCGATACCGAGTCTCTTGCTGGACAGGCACCCATTGCGGTTAAATCCAACGTTCGCTTTAGTGACATAGGGGGAATTGGTGATGTCAAAGAGGAACTCGAAGAGATCATTGATTTTTTGCGAAATCCCAAGCGCTATTACAGCTTTGGGGCTCGAATGCCACGCGGTGTATTGCTTGTAGGACCTCCGGGTGTGGGGAAAACGATGATTGCCAAAGCCGTTGCGGCAGAAGCCGATGTTCCGTTTTTTTACCAAAGCGGTGCCTCTTTTGTCCAAATTTATGTGGGTATGGGGGCCAAGCGGGTGCATGAGCTTTTTTCCGCTGCGAAAAAAAATTCTCCCTCAATTATCTTTATTGATGAGATTGATGCTGTCGGTAAAAAGCGTGGCGGTGAACGAAACGATGAACGTGAAGGGACACTGAATCAGCTTCTTACTGAGATGGATGGTTTTGAAGATACGAGTGGAATTATCGTTATTGCAGCAACCAACAACATAGAGGTAATGGATAGCGCGTTGTTGCGCTCGGGTCGTTTTGATCGTCGTATTTTTGTTGAACTTCCCACATCAAGTGAACGGGTTTCAATTATAGAAAAATATCTTCAGCACATTCCGCATGATCTTTCCATTGACGAAGTTGCCAAAATGACGGTTGGTTTTAATGGGGCATCTTTAGCTGCCTTGGTGAATGAAGCGGCATTGCTATGTCTACGCTCCAATGCGTTTCAAGTAAAAATAGACCATTTTTTGGCCGTCAAAGACAAAGTAATGATAGGAAAAAAACGCCTTGTGATGCTAAGTGACAAACAGCGTCATCATCAAGCTCGTTATCAAGCAGGGAAAGTATTTGCAGCAACGTGGTTTGATTTAGCGTACGAGAAAATCACTCTGAGCAATGACACCATAACCCCTCCCGTTTCAGAACCCCTTTTGAAGCATGAAATCGAAGCACATGTTCGAATTCATCTTGCAGGAATAGCGGCGTGTGAACTTCGTTTTGGGGAGCATGCCAGCAACGCTTCTCATGATCTAGCCGAAGCCAGAATACTGGTAGAATCGATGATTAATGAGTATGGTATGGGATCGTCTCTCATCCCATCACCGGAAGATGGTTCCGCATTGTTAAACCGTTTATATGAAGAGACACGAATCCTTCTTGAGCATCACGAAAAAAGTATTGATAAACTTGAAGCCATTTTGAGTGAATACGAGCACATTTCCAAAGCATTGGCAAAAGAGACGATTCGTGATATTTTATAGTGGATTTTCACTAAGCAATGAGGGCTCTTTTTTTGAGCCTTATTTAGAAAAAAGCGAATATACGGTTGCAGGATTTAGTTATGGTGCCATAAAAGCCGCCCTTCATGCCTCTGAAGCGACAAAACGAATTGATACATTACAACTCTTTTCCCCCGCATTTTTTCAAACCAAAAAAGAGTCATTTAGGCGTCTTCAGATGGGGGCGTTCTTAAAATCAAAAGAAGAGTATATTGAGAATTTTTTAGTAACGTGTTTTGCACCGTATAAATCTCAAGAAGTTGAATTGGATAAAGATGCATCGGAAGCTCAGTTGAGAGAATTGCTCTATTTTGAGTGGACTCAAGAGCTGATGGAGTCTATTGTCTCCAAAGGGATACGTATAGAGGTATTTTTAGGGCTTGAAGATAGAGTGATTGATGTGCAGGGTGCAAGAGAGTTTTTTCTCCCCTATGCCACTATAACATCCATACGGACAGGAAACCATTTTTTACAGGAGTACACATGATTAAAATCGGCGTAATTACAGCATCTGACCGTGCGAGTGCAGGGATTTATGAGGATATATCCGGAGTGGCTATTCAAGAGACAATGAAAGATTATTTAAAATCGGAACATGAAATTGTGTACCGTTGCATCCCTGATGTCCAATCAACGATCGAAGAAGCAATGATCGAGTTGTGTGATCGTGAGGGGTGCTGTTTGGTCGTTACTACGGGTGGAACAGGACCGGCATTGCGTGACGTGACGCCGGAAGCAACGGAGAATGTCTGTGAGAAGATGATGCCGGGCTTTGGCGAGCTGATGCGTCAAGTAAGCCTCAAATACGTTCCTACCGCGATTTTATCCCGTCAAACCGCAGGTATTCGCGGTTCCAGTCTCATAATCAATCTCCCCGGAAAACCAAAATCAATACGTGAGTGTCTGGATGCAGTATTCCCAGCCGTTCCCTATTGCATCGATTTGATCGGCGGAGATTATTTGGAGTGCAACGAAGAGGTTATTAAGGCATTTAGACCGAAGCAATAATTCTCCTTATCTTGAGGAGTTTTAAAACTCTTTCAACACTTCTTAGCTATAATTCGCCCAATAAATCATACTTTATAGGATACCTTGATGCAAAAAATTGAAGGGAAAGTTTGGAATTTCGGTAAAGACATCGATACCGACCTTATTATTGCTGCCCGTTACCTCAATACTTCCAATCCGCAAGAGCTTGCAAAGCACGTTATGGAAGATGCTGATCCGACGTTTGTGAGCAAAATGACTCCGGGGGATATCATCGTAGCGGATGAAAATTTCGGATGCGGTTCGTCTCGTGAACATGCTCCGATTGCCCTCAAAGCGGCTGGTGTTGCTGCGATTATTGCCCCGACCTTTGCCCGTATTTTTTATCGCAATGCATTTAATATGGGATTGCCTATTTTTGAACTTCCGGAGAGTCTGGAAATTAAAGAAGGTGAATCGGTGAGCATTGATATGGATGCGGGTACGATTACCAATACGACGAATGGAAAAGTGTATAGCTTTATCCCTATCCCCCCGTTTATGCAAGAGCTTATCAGTGCAGGCGGTTTAATGAATTTTGCAGAAGCGGAAATAGCCGCAAAAGGAAACTGATTTATGAAAAAATACAATATTGCCCTTATCAAAGGGGATGGAATCGGTCCTGAGATTATTGATGAAGCCACCAAAGTTCTCGATGCCGTAGCTGCATGTGAGAATATTGAATTCAATTACCAGGAAGTCTTAATGGGAGGCTGTGCGTACGATGTTACCGGCGACCCGCTTCCACAAGAGACGATTGATGTCTCTCTTGCTAGTGATGCTGTTTTGTTTGGTGCAATCGGCGGTGAAAAATGGGATACTCTTCCAAGAGAAAAACGTCCCGAAAGCGGATTGCTCCGTTTTCGTAAAGAACTAGGGGTTTTTGCCAATCTTCGTCCTGCGAATGTGTATGATGAACTGGTTAATGCAAGTTCTCTCAAACCTGAGATTGTCAAAGGTGTCGATTTGATGGTGGTGCGTGAGCTAATCGGCGGAATTTACTTCGGTGAACCAAAAGGGCGTGATGAGAATAAGGGTTGGAACACTATGGTGTATACGCGTGATGAAGTTATCCGTATCGCCCATGTAGCGTTTAAAATCGCAATGGAACGTTCGAAAAAAGTATGTTCGGTGGATAAAGCCAATGTTCTCGATGTAAGTCAGTTGTGGCGTGAAGTAGTAATCGAAGTATCTAAAGAATATCCGGAAGTCGCGCTTTCGCACATGTACGTCGATAATGCAGCAATGCAGTTGATCCGTGATCCAAAACAGTTTGATGTTATCTTGACGGGAAATATTTTTGGAGATATTTTGAGTGATGAAGCGAGCATGCTCTCAGGTTCTATCGGGTTGCTTCCATCGGCTTCTGTGGGTGCAGCTATCGGTGTTTATGAACCGATTCACGGTTCTGCTCCGGATATTGCAGGGCAGGGAATTGCCAATCCTATTGCGACTATTGCCAGTGCAGCTATGATGCTTCGTTATGCATTGGGTGAAAATGCCGCTGCAGATCGAATTGATTATGGTATCAAGCAAGCGTTAGCGCAAGGGTACCGAACAAAAGACATTGCAGCATTTGATGCCAAAGAGATTTGTTCCACCAGTGAGATGGGTTCCATTATCGCCAATTTAGCAGCGAAATGCAAACGCTAACTCTCGCAAATATTTATGAACTTCAAGGTCTTAAAGAGGAGGCTCTTGAAATTTACAAAGAAATTTTAAAAAAAGATCCTTCCAATGGAGATGCCAAAATAGCAATTCGTCGACTCTCTGGAATGCGCAAGAAATTTTTAGGTGTTAACAGCGAGATGAAGTCTTTTTTTGTCCAAATGGATGAGGAAGCAGAATTTATTCAATTCGAAAGGTGGCTATTACGAGCATGGAATTAAAAGATGTTATTTTATCAACTCTTGCAGAAATTGAAGAGATTGGCGCCTTGAGCGACGTTGAAATACCAAAAATTAAAAAAGAGTATAGTGAAACTCTCAATGTTGGTGAAACTCAGATTTCATCTCTCCAAAACTGTAGTGACTCCAGCACATCCCGTGAGGATGAGATAAGAATACTAGATGGTATTCGAGAGCGCCTTTTGGTCCTATTTGAAGGTTTTCAATCTCCTAATAACGTTCAAATTGAAGCCAAAGTAGATTTGACACTCAACTTTTTAGAATATTTACTTGCTACCATTGATAATCGACTTGAAACAATTAAAGAGAAATAACCAAAGGCTAGAGCTCAGATGACAGAACAATATCGTATTTTAATTCAATGTAACGATGAAAAAGGGTTGGTTTACAAAGTATCCAGTATTTTTTATCATCGAAATTTGAATATTTTATCCAATAACGAATTTGTAGACAAAACACATAATAAATTTTTTATGCGAAGTGTCGTGAGCGGAGAAGCGGATATGGAGGCTCTTAAAAATGAACTGATTGCTGTTCTCCCCTCTGATGTCCATTTAGAAGTTATTGCTCCGCGTAAAAAACGAATCGTGCTCATGGCGACTAAAGAGTCTCATGCTCTTGGGGATATTTTGATTCGCTATGAAGCAGGTGAATTGGATGCGGTTATTGTGGGTGTCGTTTCTAATTATGACACATTGCAACCGTTAGTTTCAAAATTTGACATCCCTTTTTATACCGTATCGCATGAGGGGCTGGACAGAGAAGCACATGAGCAAAAGGTGTTAGAGTGTTTAAACTCTTTGGGTGAAATTGATTACATGGTATTAGCAAAATACATGAGAATCTTGACACCTCAATTTGTGGATGCGTACGAAGATAAAATTATTAATATCCATCACTCCTTTTTACCGGCGTTTATTGGTGCAAATCCTTATAAACAAGCCTACGAACGTGGTGTAAAAATTATTGGAGCCACGGCGCATTTCGTTAATAATCATCTGGATGAAGGACCGATTATTGCTCAGAATGTTATTCATATCGATCATGCCTACGGATGGGAAGATATGCAGCGCAGCGGTCGGGATGTTGAAAAGATTGTTTTATCACGAGCCTTAAAACTTGCACTTGAAGATCGTATTTTTGTCCATGCAAACCGAACGGTTATTTTTTAATTTATGTTTAACATTGTACTCGTAACACCTCAAATCCCCAACAACACCGGAGCTATTGGCAGATTGTGTGTCAATACAGGCTCAACGCTTCATCTCATTAAACCATTAGGCTTTGATATTGACGAAAAAGCAGTTCGACGAGCCGGTTTGGATTATTGGCATAAATTAGATTTGAAAGTTTGGGAAAGTATTGATGATTTTTTCATCCATAACCATCCGACTGAGCGGTTCTTTTATGCCACAACTAAAACCAAACAACCTTATTTTGAACACAAATTTCAATCCGGAGATTACCTTTTCTTTGGTAGCGAGACAACGGGAATTCCCTCTGATATATTAGAATCTGCACCAATGCAATGCATGACGATACCCATGACCAAAGAAGGACGCAGTCTGAATCTCGCAATCAGTACAGGGATAATTTTATACGAAGCAATCAAACAAAACTTTGCAACCTATCAAGAGGGGATGTAATGTTGTTTCAGATTGTTGATACTCTTATCATTGTATTATTTGTTCTTTTCATGATTTTTATTTTTAGAGGATACCATCTCTCTAAACGTGAAGAAGAATACGACAATGATGAATCTAAGAATGAATTAAAATAATCTTGATGCCCATTTTTCCATTTTTGTTTCGAAACGATTCATAAATCCACTTGCTTTGATAATTACCTTTGCCATCTTCTCCGCCTTTTAGTATTTTAAATTGTCAAATAGTAGAATATTTTAGAAATTAAAAGTAAAAATATTGCAAATTGACATATTTTTACTGAAAATATGTCATAATGCTTTCAATAAGTTGATTGCAGGGAGTATCTTAATATGAAAAGTTTTTTTGATATCGTAGAAACGATAAAAGACGTTGTTTCTGGTGAATTTGCTGAGAAGAAAGTATTTGATAAAGACGTTGCCGAGTTACTGGATATTTCACAGATGAATTTTGCTACGATGAAAAAAAGAAATAAAATCCCTTTTAATGAACTGCTTGATTTTTGCGCCAAGCGTTCTATTGCGATTAATTGGCTTTTATACAACCAGTCACCCGAAAGTTTGATAGAGCCAACCAACCGTTTTTATATGGTTCGATATTTTTCATCGGTAAGTGCTTCAGCCGGTGGTGGTGCAGAAAATGGTGATTTTGATTTTGAACCGTTGATGCTGGAAGGAAATTTTGTTGCTTCTTTGGGTGGGGAGAAAGAACTGCGCTTTATTGAAGCGATTAATGTTTCAGGGGATTCCATGGAGCCCTCTTTTGGGTATAACGACATTGTCTTTATTAATAGGTCAAAAACAGATGTTGGTCGCGGTGGAATTTTTACTATCCGGACTGAACACGGGCTGTTTATTAAGCGAATACAAGTGAGAATTGATGGGAAACTTGATATTATTTCAGATAATAAAGACTATCCCATCTCCATTGCACGGCGTGATGAAGTGGAAATTATCGGCCGTGTTGTTGGACGGTTTGGTTGTGTTGACTGATAAAATTTTTCTAATAGTTTGAAGGTTTATTTCATGATTTTTTTTAGATATGTAACTATCGGTTTGATGTTGATTTTCAGTGGTTGCAGCGCTAAAAGTAGCTCTGTAGTGACTCAAGCACCGGTAAGCATGAACGTACCTCCTATTTGTACAGATGGAAATGCAACAACTGTTTTAGATGAAATAATATCGGTGCAAGAGATTGAAGCTGAACTTCCGCAAACTTTTACAAAAGTGAGTGATCTTGACCATTATCCTCAAATGATAACACCGTATGTAAATCTAAACGCCAATAATCAAATAAATATGTATGACATTCAGAAACATTTTGATGAAAATTATTATCGACCCTGGAGTTATCAAGCGGCACCCATTTGTGCAAAAGAAGCTGCGTGGTATATTAGTGCGTTTAGAGCGGGTTTTGGAAGTAATTTAAAGCCATTACCGACCTCTTGGTTTAGTGAGATGGAAGTTCAAAGTAATTTTCAAGCATTTTCAACATTAAA
>Ga0265297_10005769_pt1 | contig 18506 bp, 19 predicted proteins | sample Munlanlwell13791_FD_192502 | JGI IMG/M metagenome (GOLD analysis project Ga0265297, IMG submission 192502) | Leachate microbial communities from a municipal landfill in Southern Ontario, Canada - Leachate well 137-91 | ecosystem: Engineered > Solid waste > Landfill > Unclassified | place...
CTTGTGCTCAGTCAGCCACGCGGTGCATCGGGGGCATTGCAGGCGATGGCCGCAGCTCCGGCACAGCGTCAGAGGCGCATAGCCGCGCCTGTTCAAAAATAGCATCGCCTGTTGACCTGTGGCGATGGTTTCTTTCAATTCTTCGAACAAGGGAGGGCTGATGAATTCCCGAGAAGGAATCTTGAATTTTCGTAAATCGACAAGTTCGACGCAAGGCATCTTCGCGTTGCCGAAGCGTTTGGGCAGAACGACATGCCCGTATTTTTTCTGCCGCACGTTGAATAAGGTTTCAAGCGACGGCGTGGCGCTCGACAAAATGACGGGAATATTTCCTGCTTTTGCGCGAGCGACGGCCATGTCGCGCCCGTGATAAATAACGCCTTCTTCCTGCTTATAGGCGGCCTCGTGTTCTTCATCCACAACGATCAACCCAAGATCAGGATACGGCAGAAATAATGCCGATCTCGCGCCTAAAATAAACTTGGCTTCACCGCGCGCAATCGCTTGCCAATGGAGGCGCCGTTGTCTGTCGCCAAGACCCGAATGCCATTCAATAGGCCTTGCGCCAAAACGCGCTGCGAAGCGGTCAATTAAAGCGGCGGTCATCGCAATTTCAGGAAGCATAACGAGCGCTTGTTTTCCTTGCCGCAAACATTCGGCAATCGCTTCGCAAAAAACTTCCGTCTTGCCCGATCCCGTCACGCCGTCCAGTAAAGTCACGGAAAAACTTCCCATAGCAGCAACAAGAGCTTCCGCCGCCTTTTTTTGGTCGGCACTTAATTGGGGGGTATGAAAATCGGGATTGAAGACGGGGCAAGCAAAAGAATCCTTTTTCTTCGGCTCAATTAATTTCGAACTGCCGAACATCATTTTCAAAACCGCGCCTCTGGGCGTCAGTGTGTAGGCAGCAACCCAATCCACGAAATTTCGGCTCACGTCGGGTACGGCGGGTAGGGGCAGGGTGCGGATGATGGATTTAAGCTTTGTTTCAGGTACGCCGCCCTGTCCTTCGCCCCAGACAACGCCCAGCATCGTGCGTCTGCCGAAGGGAACTTCGACAAAAGCCCCGTTTTCAGGCCTTTCGCCGTCTGGCGGCAGATAGTCATACGCATCCGCCAAAGGCGCAGGAAGCAATACGCTTAAGGTTTTCGGGGGTATGGCGGAAGAATGAGTCATGAGCTATAAGAACAGCAGAATCTAACCAAGGAGTATACCGTGAAATTCTTTGTTGATACCGCCGATCTTAAAGAGATTAAAGACCTTGCCGCAACCGGCTTATTGGACGGGGTTACAACTAACCCTTCGCTGGTGGCTAAATCGGGTCATGCTAATTTTATAGAACTTATTAAAGAGATAACGACAATCGTTTCAGGCCCCGTCAGCGCGGAAGTCGGCGCAACCGACTATGAAACAATGCTTGAGGAAGCCAAGGTTCTTGCAAAGATTGCCAAAAATATTGCGGTTAAGGTTCCGCTGACTCCGGCCGGTCTTAAGGTATGCAAATATCTGTCCGAAAACGGCACGATGGTTAACGTTACGCTTTGCTTCTCGGCGGCTCAGGCAATTTTGGCAGCCAAGGCAGGTGCAACATTCGTATCGCCGTTTGTCGGGCGCTTGGACGACATTGGCGAAAACGGCATGCAGTTGATTTCCGACATCTGCCAGATTTATTCGAACTACCCGGATTTCAAAACAGAGGTATTAGTCGCGTCGGTTCGCAATCCGCAGCACGTTGTGCAATCGGCGTTGATGGGTGCCCATGTAGCAACCATTCCACCGAACATTATCCGCCAGTTATTTGCGCATCCGCTTACGGACAAAGGCTTAGCTCAGTTTGTGGCCGATTGGCAGAAGTCCGGCCAAAAGATTCTAATGTCGTAGGCATAATATAATTATCCTTCGCGAAGGATGTTTTCTGTGGTTGCTGACATTACAGCCTTGCCGCTAGCGGCGGATGTGCTCGACGCGTTGTCGAGTTGGCGCGGTTGGCTTAAGGACGAAAAGCGCGTCGCGGTCAAAACGGTCGAGTCCTACAGCTTCGACATCCAAAATCTTTTTCATTTTTTGACTGCGCATTGCGGCGGCCAGATTACGCTCAAGATGCTCGCCTCGTTGACGTTAACCGATTTTCGCGCCTGGCTTGCGCACAATGCGGCTGAAAATATCGGCGCGGCTTCCCGTGCACGAGCCGTAGCCGGAGTGCGTAATTTTTTCCGTTATCTGGATCGTAGCGGACAAATGCATAATCCTGCGATTGATTTGCTCAAGATGCCGAAAGCATCGCGCCGCCTACCGCGTCCTGTCTCTGAGAAAGAGGCAAAAGATATAGTATCTCTTGCCGCGGATGCCGATAAAGAGGATTGGATAGGCTTGCGCGACGAGGCTTTATTCACCGTTTTGTACGGCGTAGGTTTGCGTATAGGCGAAGCTCTAAGCCTCACGCGCGCCGATTTGGCAAACAGAGAACGCATTACAGTAACAGGCAAAGGCAGCAAACAGCGCAACGTTCCTTTGCTTCCGATTGTGCGAGCGACGGTTGAAAAATATCTTGCCGCTTGCCCCTACGCTTTGAAAGACACGGCGCCCGTATTTATCGGCGCGCGCGGAGAAAGATTAAATCCTGCCATAGCGCAGCGCAGCCTGCGTTCCCTGCGCCGCCAGTTGGGATTGCCCGATAGCGTTACGCCCCACGCTTTGCGGCACAGTTTTGCGACGCATTTATTGGCGTCGGGGGCAGATCTTCGCAGTTTGCAGGAATTGTTGGGGCACAGTTCTTTGTCGACTACGCAGCTATATACGAAAGTTGACGCGCAGCAATTATCGAGCGTCTATCGCGCTGCGCATCCAAGGGCGAAATAACATCAAATAATTGGAGTTATTTCCCCTGCCTTCTGACTTCATACATCGCCACAGCCGCTGCGTTCGACACGTTAAGGCTGCCGATAGGGCCTTGGGTGGGTAGGCGCGCCAATTCGTCGCATTTTTGGCGTGTCAGATGGCGCAGGCCTTCGCCCTCTGCGCCTAAAACCAAAACAGTGCGCCCTGATAAGTCGAGGTCGCCAAGGTTTTTCTCGCCTTCTTCAGCTAATCCGACGCACCAGTATCCAGCCTCGCGCAAATCGTCGAGCGCGCGCGCCAGATTAACGACATGAACCATAGGCATGTGATCTAAAGCGCCGGAAGCCGACTTGGCCAAAACGCCGGTTGAAGAAGGTGCATTGCGTTCAGTCATAACGACTGCACCTGCACCGAAAGCGGCAGCGGAACGCAAAATTGCGCCGACATTATGCGGATCCGTGACCTGATCGAGCATCAAAATAAGATCGGGCGCAGGATCAACGGAAATAATGTCATCCAAAACCGGATCGGGCAGGGTAGCGGCTTCGATCACAATGCCCTGATGTACGCTATTGGGTGGAACGATGCGATCGAGAGCGTCGCGTTCCATTTTTTTTGCGTCGGGACGCTTCAGTAATTCTTCGTGCGCTTCGCTTATGGTTTTTTCAAAAAGCTTTTGCCCGGCTTCGGTCAACCACAGACGCGTGATCTGGCGCTTGGGATTTAAGAATGCCGAGCGCGCGGCATGAAGTCCCCAAATCAGGACCCTATCTCCTGCGGGCTTATAGGTTTCTTCTTTCGCTTCAGGTGCTTTCTTACTAAAAAAGGGTTTCTTTTTATCCCCAAATCGAGGCTTGCCGCTGTATCTTGCCTTCTCTCCCTTATAAAAAGGTTTTTGAGGGAGGTCGGTTTCCCGAAGCCTTTTGTCTCCCTTGGCTTTAGCATATAGAGATGATGCGGGACGTCTTTCCCTATCCTCAGTTAAAATTTTTGAGGAAGAGGAAGGTCGGAAACCAGAGCGTTTATGGCCTGAAGAATGTCTTTTGTTGTTTTTCATGGTATAACTCTAAGGAAGAGATTGACAAAAACAAGGGAAATCCGTTACTTCCCCATACCCTTGAATTGGGGACAGGTGGCCGAGTGGTTAATGGCAGCAGACTGTAAATCTGCCCTCTCACGAGTACGTAGGTTCGAATCCTACCCTGTCCACCACTTTTGCTCTTTGTGCAAAAGCGCTGCGGCGTGGCCCGATGGGTGAAGTCGGGCACAATTGATTCGTCGAGCCGCAATAAACGTGCATATTTGCAGTAAAATCCCCTTCCTGTGGCGACGCGTAATAAAAACCTAAAAACGCCCCCTAACGTCTTGACTTAATGCCGTCACCCCCGTAGTTTGCGCGCGGGCTTGGTTCTTGGACAGACATGATTTCTCAAAAAGAAAAACTTGATGATTTGTCCAGACGTATCCGCAAGGTAGAGGCGGATATGAATCCAGCGCCCAAGGCAGAAAAAAACCCGCTTCGTGAAGCGGGGTATGATTTTGCCGGAGTTCTTGTCGGTTCCGTTATCCTCGGCGTTCTTCTGGACCGGTTTTTCGAAACGTCGCCGTGGTGTGTGATAGGAATGGTTGTGTTGGGGTTTGTCACGGGGATCATGGGCGTCCGTCGCGTCCTGCAGAAACCCGAAGGCAAAGAGTAAGGCAAAAAGGACAGTCGAGGCATGTCGTCAATATTCGAAGAATTCGAAATTCACCGCATAGGCGAGCCTCTTTTTTCTGTAGGCGGCCACCAAATAGCTTTTACGACGTCCGCCCTATATATGTTTTTGGCTATTACAGGGTGCACCTTGTTCATGGTGTTGGCGATGCGTCCTCAGGCGGTCGTTCCGGGACGATGGCAAATGGCGGCGGAAAAAATATACGATCTTGTCGGCGGGCTTCTCGAAAGCGGCGCGGGAGAAAAGGCGAGACCTTTCTTCCCGTTCATTTTTACCATTTTCTCGTTTATCCTGTTTTGTAATTTGTTTGGTATGTTACCGAGATCCGTGTCGGTGACAAGCCACGTGATTGTCAACTTCTCCATCGCGCTGATTCTGTTTTCGGTGATTATCATTACCGGTTTTGTGCGCCACGGACTTCACTTTTTGAAGCTGTTCGTTCCATCGGGCATTCCCCTTTTTGTGGCGCCCATAATGATTTTTATTGAGTTTTTCTCGTTTTCGGTTCGTCCGTTCAGCCTCTCCATCCGTCTTTTCGGCAATATGCTGGCGGGACATCTTCTGTTGCAATCGTTTTCGGGTTTGACGATTACTCTTCTGACGGCCGGTTGGCTTTCCGGCTTAAGCGTCCTGCCTTTAGGGCTCAATATTGTTCTTATCGCGTTCGAGTTTTTCGTTGCATTTTTGCAGGCATACATTTACGCCGTCTTGTCGTCCGTGTACCTGCATGATGCGATTGAAATGCACTAGTTCTGTTCTCTAACCTTGGGAGTGTTAAATGGAAGAAGCTTCATTAAAATTTATCGGTGTCGGCCTTGCAATGTTGGGAGCCACCATCGGCGCAGGCTTTGGGCTTGGCCGCGTATTCTCGGCATGGCTTGAAGGAATTGCGCGCAATCCGTCTGCGGATGCTAAGCTTTCCAAGATCGGCTTCATCGCCTTCGCCGGTACGGAACTCGTGCTGCTCTTGGGCTTTGTCGTCTCCATTATGACCTTGTACAAGTAGCACGTTTCGATGCGCCTTTTCCGGAACATCCAAGTCTTTGCGGCGACCGTCTTGCCCGCGTTTCTGTGTTCTCTGCCTGTTTGGGCGGAGGAAGCTACAGAAGTTGCTGAAGTGGGCAAGAAAGAAGGATTGCCGCAACTCGACCCGGCGCTTTTCCCCGAGCAGATATTCTGGCTCGCGGTTACTTTTGCCACGCTTTATGTGCTTATGGCCTATGTAGCTTTGCCGCGCGTTGCTAAAACGCAAAGCAACCGCAAACGGGTTATTACCGCCGAAATTGAATCGGCGCGAAAAGCAAATGAAGCGGCCAAAGCGTCACTTGTTTCCGTCGAAAAGGCGCTTCGTGAAGCGCGCGAAAACGCACACGGCAGAGTCAGCGAGATGCTGGCGGAAGTTGCCGAAGAGGCAAATGGTCGTCGTGCGGCTCAAGAGAAAGAGCTTTTGCGCAAACTGCACACGGCGGAAGCCGACATCGCGACAACCCGCACAGCGGCGCTGGCTGAGATGCGTTCAAGTGCTGAAGATCTGGCGGCTGCTGTGGTTGAAAAAATTCTCGGATCCAAGAGTCGGAGAACGGCATGATTGAGTTGCTCGAAGAGTTTATTCATGAAACGGCCAATATATATGCGATCGCCTTCGTCATTTTTTGGGTACTGATTTACCTTTATGTGCGTAAACCCATTTTTCAATGGCTTGACGGAGAGATCGAAAAAATCTCCGCCGAACTTAATACGGCGCATGATCTGCGCGCTGAAGCCGAAGCTGTCCTTGAAGACTGCAAGACGAAGCAAGCTCAGGCCGAACGCGATGCTCAAATGATCGTGAAGATGGCTAAACAGCAGGCTGAAACAATGCGTCAACATGCCGATGCCGAGCTTGAAGCTTCCCTCAAGCATCAGCAGCAAATGGCGGCAGAACGGATACAGCTTGCGCAGAACAATGCCGTGAACGCTGTTCGTGAAGCAGCTGTCACAATGGGGGTAGAATTGGCGCGCAAAATGCTGACGGAAAAACTGTCCGAAAGCGACGCTGCAAAATTGGTCGAAGAAGCCATAGACGAAATTCCCGCGCTAAAAAAGGCCAAGGGAAAAACGGTCTAGTCGGATGTTTTCTGGATATATATCTGGGATACTGGAGCAGGCAGAATCTGTATTTTTCGGCAGTATATATTTGTGAATGCGTCAATGGCGGGTTTGGGGCAACGAACAGGATCGCGACCCTGAGGCAAATTTTCCGCCCATAAATAATCATCGAACGCCATAATCCCGCCGACCTTCAACAACCGAAAGCTCAATAAAGCGTCGCATAATACATCCGGAGCCTGGTGCGAGCCGTCAACGTAGATAAAGTCAAAGTAGCCATTTTTGCCGTCACTTATAAGTTTTGCGAGTTCTTCGTCGCTACGTCCTTTGTGTACAACCAGATCAACCGGTTTTGGCGCGTTGCCGATGGCAATCTTTGTGTTGGCACGAAAGCGGCTCTCTGCTGCGGCCATTTGTTCGCGGGTCGGAGGATTCAGAACTAGCTCTCCGCCTTCCCATGTATCAACACAGTGGATTTCCAAAGGGTGCAGGGCCGATAATTTTTGAATCAGATAACAAATGCTTGCGCCTTCATACGTTCCAATTTCCAAAATTTTTGCGGGCTTTATTTGCGGGATAATTTTTTCCCAGATGGCGCGGGGGCCGTCGAACCAGTTGTTTGTAAATTGAAAGTCATCCATCTGATCTATCCTTTCAATTTTTGCAAGGCTTCCCCGACGTCATGTTGTTCCAACAAAGACTCTCCGATCAAAAACCCGCGTGCGCCTGCGCTTTTCATTTTTGCGACGTCGTCTTTTGTACGGATGCCGCTTTCGCTGACGATAAAGCGGTCGGGAGGAATTGTGCGCACAAGTTCCGCTGCCTTTTTTAAATCCGTCGTCATTGTCTTCAAATCGCGGCTGTTAACGCCGATAAGGGGTGACGGGAGAGCCAAAGCTCGCGCCAACTCTTTTGAATCATGAACCTCGATAAGAACATCCATGCTATAATCCATGGCGGCACGGCATAGTTCGCTTGCCTTGGTGTCGCTAAGCGCAGCCATAATCAGCAAAACGCAATCGGCGCCTATAATGCGGCTTTCCGCAATTTGCCAAACGTCTAGCATAAAATCCTTGCGCAAAACGGGCAGGGAACACACTTGGCTCGCTTCGATCAGGTCTTCGTTTCTACCTTTAAAGTAGGGCGCGTCGGTAAGGACTGAAAGACACGTTGCCCCGGCCTTAAAGTAATCGTTGGCAAGAGAAGCGGGAGAAAAATTTTTGCGGATAACACCCGCCGAAGGCGATGCTTTTTTGATTTCCGCAATAAACGCAGCGCCATTTTGTTCGGTTGCCGAACGCAGCATGCGCAAAAAGCCTCGCGTAGGGGGCATGGCCAAAGCTTCTTTATGAAGAGAGTCGAAAGACTTAAGCCGTTTGGCGGCCTTAACCTGCGCGCGTTTGTCGGCGCAAATATTTTCAAGAATGCTGCTCATGATGATTTTTGATTTGTCAGTTTAATGAGCGTCTGCAAAACGTCCTGAGCCGCGCCGTTATCAAGACATTCCGAAGCCATAGAGGCTCCGTCACGAAGATCGGAAGCTTTACCGCTGACGACCAGAGCGGCGGCGGCATTAAGGGTGACGATGTCGCGGTAGGCGCTTTTTTCTCCTGCTAAAAGGCTTCTAATTTTGTTTGCATTTGAGGCCGCATCGCCGCCTTGCAATTCGTCCGGCAAGGCGTGAGTCAGACCGGCATCTTCCGGTGACACGATGAAGGAATGGATTTCATCTCCTTTTAAGGAAACGACGGAAGTTTTCTCGGTTGTCGTGATTTCATCCATGCCGTCATGTCCGTGCGTCAGCCATGCCGAGCGGCTGCCTAGGGAATGAAGAACTTCCGCCATGGGCTTAAGCCAATCGGGAGAGAAAACACCGATCAGATAGCGTGTAACATTAGCCGGGTTTGTAAGAGGTCCCAGAAGATTAAAGATCGTGCGTACGCCCAGCTTTTTTCTCACAGGCGCAACGAACCGCATCGAAGGATGATGTTTCGGAGCGAATAAAAAACACAAACGAGCTTCGGCAAGGCATTGCTCAAGAATTTCTATAGGGGGATCTAAATTAACGCCCAAAGCGGCCAGAACGTCAGAAGAACCGGATTGGCTTGTGGCGGCGCGATTGCCGTGTTTTGCGACAGGAATGCCGCAGGCGGCAACGGCCATCGCGGCGGCAGTTGAAATGTTGAAGGTTCCTTTGGAATCGCCGCCGGTTCCGACAATATCCATGGCTTCTTTTGGCGCTTTTATCGTTAAGGCTTTCGAACGCATGGATTGAACGGCGCCTAGAATTTCGTCTGAGGTTTCGCTTTTACGATGCAAAGCCAAAAGAAACGCAGCGATAGCTTCCTCGGAAACATCGCCTAAGAAGATGGAATCGAAAATTTCTCTTGTCTCGGCGACGGACAAACTCTCTTTGTCTCTTAGTTTATGAAGCGCAGTGGCAATCTTCATGATCTCGTTCTAACCCATTGATATACAAGAATTTCTGTCCACAAATACTTTTCCTTACCAATCATAGCATGATAGCGCTTCTTTGAAATAGGATAAAAAAGAGATTAACATACTCAAAAGCTGCTGTTTTTTCCTGAAATCATAGATTGACTCCACGGATCTTTGGTTAGCCTTAGGTGCAAGTAATTTTTTGTTGTAATTAGCTAAATTAACGAATCCTTTGCCAAAATGGGACAGACTGAAAATACCATGAATGAACCGAATCCAAATAACCGGCCTGGTAGGCCTCAAGTCTCAATCGGCTCGATGTTCCGGTACATGAATCGTGTGGATATCGGTTCTCTGATCACGCCTTTTAGGCAAAGTTCGCAGTTGTTTCTTCAGCTTATTGCGTCGACCTTTGCCATATATAAATTATTGCCGATGGATTATCCCGGGCTGCGCGATCTGAGCGTGCCCTTATCTCTCAAACAAATCGTTCGAACGGCGTGGGGAAACGTACGTTTTACGCGTGACCGTGCCACGCAAGCGATCCTATTTTTTGCTGTCATGGGCATTATGATTTTCGGCTCGCTTGTCGTCCTTTCCGCCATCTTCTCGTTTTTTATTGGGACTGCACAGGCGGCAAGCTGCTCTTATTCCTCGACAGGCACCTTTGCCCCAGAATGCAACGATGTCGCGCAGGCATGGCTTGATTTTCTGTTTAATGGCGGACAACTTCCCTCTTCGCCGGAAATGATAGACTCTACCACCAAATCCTTTGGCTCGGCCAGCCAAGCGGACTCGGCCTTTGGAATTCAGGTCGCGTTGCAAGGCATTCTGGGTTTTTACAGCAATGCGATACTTATCGTCGCTGCTCTTGTCCTATTCTATCATCTAGCTTCGATGGTGTTGGAGACGGCGCATACGGGAGTGCCAATGGGCAAGCAGGCGCGTCAAATCTGGGCGCCGTTGCGCCTTGTCATGGCTATCGGCCTTCTCGTTCCCATAAGTGGCGGATTAAATTCCGGCCAATATATAGTCATTAAGGTAGCCGAACTCGGCTCCGGTCTTGCCTCGCAAACATGGTCGCTGTTTCTCAGCGCCATGACAGATCCCGCGAATTATTCGGTTGGTTCTTATCCGATGATGACGGATTTTGCAAAAACGATGATCAGAAATTATGCTTGTATGGAGGCTATGAATGCGCGTGTGATCGCTGCTGCCAAGTCAGCGGGAGCGGCTTCTGTGCGTATGCCAATACCATATGATTCTGCGCACATGCCGGCTACCTACGGCACCTCAACATTTCAAAACCCGAGCTCTGCTACTATTAATGGAGAATTTGGTGACGCTGGGAAAGGACAGGGCAAATATTCCTTCGCAACACAAGATCTAGATGGATTCGATGTCTGTGGGTACGTGTTTCTCCCGTCGGCAAAGAACGAAAGTGATGGTTATTCGGAACAGATATATGCGGCGCATCGTTCGGCTTTGTTTACAAGCGCGGGCGCGCTTCACGATGCGGGTAAAGCGATTCTTACGCTTATTCCTAATGCCGATGGCGGGACGGCGGACGATAAAGCATCGGTTGATATCAATAGCGTTATTCCGCGAGCCATAGCCAAATACCAAATAGAAGTGAATAACCAGTTGAAATCAGCTGTCAGTTCACTGAAGCCGACAGGATTGACCTCCATTCGCGATGCTATGCAGCAATATGGTTGGGCGTATGCGGGCGCTTTCATATCAACAATTGAGCGCATGCAAGGCATGATAGGCTCAGCCGTTCAGGCGGGCACGCCTAAGGCTGGTGAGCCGAAAGTCAAAGATTCAAATCTGCTCAGAAACACGGCCATTGGTGCAGGGGTGGGGGCTGGTGTCGGTTTGGCGCCCGTTGGTGCAGCGGCTGCAGCGATCTATACTTTGGCTGCGGAGAGTACACGACAGAAGGTTGCTGCCGATATGGATAAGTTCTCCGCGAGTATGGATTTAGCTTTGGCATCGGGGGTAACGACGACGCCGACGACAGGCGACGTCATTAGCGCCCAATGTGCGGCGACGGCCGGTGTAGATGAGCTTGCCGCGCAAGTGGCTAAGGGAACGGGAGGAAAAGATTCTGGTATCGAATACGTCATTGACGGGATTTTATGGGTTGTCGATATAGTTGCTACGCAAAACGGCGTATGGCAAAGCGGTACGGGAGAGACCTGTAAAACAAATGGGGCAAAAACCTTTAAGCTTGGCGTAACGTTTTCTAGCGGAGTTGATGCGCTGCAGGAACTTGCGACGTTTGGACACGCGAATGTCAATACAGGGCTCAGGATGATGGGCTATGCCGTTTCGGCTACGTTAGTAGGAGGCATCGCCGCATTATTAGGTGCGGGAGCTGTGGGGGCCGGGGTGGGCGCTTTAGTTGCGGGAATCTTCAGCTTCTTCGCCATGATGTTTCTTGCTCTTGGCTTTATCTTTGCTTTCATTTTGCCTTTGATACCTTTCACCCGTTTCTTCTTTGCCGTCATTGTCTGGATCGGCGAAGTCATAGAATCCGTGGTTGCGATTCCGGTTGTGGCGTTGGGGCATCTTAATCCGGAAGGCGAAGGCTTCTTGTCACAGCAAGCCAAGACGGCATATTTCTTCGTCTTCAGCATTTTTCTCAGGCCGATTATGACGGTCTTTGGGCTGATTGTAGGTTTGCTGATCTTTATCGTTGCCGCGAACTTTCTGACCTATGCCTACGGCGTTGCGGTGGCTTCTTACGGCGGCACGGCTTATGCGCATGAGCTGTTATCTAAGTTCATTTATACGGCTTTGTATTGCTACATGATGTTCGTGTGTGCGAACAAATCGTTCGAGATGATTACGCATTTGCCCGAAGGGGCTGTGAAATGGATGGGCGCGCCGAAATCGCAGACGCCTCAGCTTGGCGATATCAAAGAAATGCAGCAACACGAAACTCTTGTTGCTGGTCTCGCCATTGATAAGGGCATAGATGGCGTCAACAAGACGGCCCAAGGGGTGAGTGGCGCAGCAGGCGAAATCCGAAAGGGCAGAGACGCCGACACCGCCACTCAAACGGCTGCAGACAGGCATACGGAGCTTATTGACACGATCAACAGGCATCCTTAATGCGATTGTATTGACACGCCTTCCCAATCTTAGTCTAGTATGAGGGCTCTTCCACAAGGGGTTCTCCGCTATGACGTTTTTTCGCGCACTAGCTTATATTCTCCTCGCAAATTTTGCATTATCCGGCATGGCCACTGCCGCCGAAGAAATACGCATCGCCTACCAACCTAGCCCTCTTTATGCGCCCATGTTTATTGCCAAAGCCAATAAGTGGGTCGAGGAAGAAATCCAAAAATCCAAATCCTCCGCCGAAGTTAAATGGAGCGTCTTTGCCGCAGGGCCTGCGATCAATGAATCTTTTGCCGCCAATCAACAGGACATAGGTTTTCTAGGCGATACGCCCGCGCTGATTGGCAAATCGGTGGGCATAGATACGAAAATTGTCGGTCTTTCGGTAAAAGGCTCCAAAGGCCAGGCCGTTATCGTAGGAGTAAACGCCTTATATACGTCGCCCAAAGACCTGAAAGGCAAGAAGGTTGCCGTCATGAAAGGGTCATTTGCGCAACATTTGCTTGCTCTGGTTCTTAAAAAAGCGGGCATGACGATGGCCGATGTCGAGGTAATCAACATGCCTCCTGCAGAAATTCCTCCGGCGATTATCGCGGGTACGGTGGACGCCGGAGTTGTGTGGGAACCGTATCTGACGCGCTATGAAAGCGAAAAGGCGATCCGCATTTTAACCGATGGCACGGGGCTTAAAACCGGCGTGCAGCCTATCGTAGCATCAGGCGAGGCGATAAAAAACAAGCGCGTTCTTGTCGAGGCGTTCTTGAGAGCCTATGCGCGGGGTGAAGAGTATATACGCAACCACCCGCATGACGCGGCTGTGTTGGTGTCCAAGGAATCCAATTTATCTTCGGAGCTTCTAGAAAAAGTCTTCGCGAAGCAAGCGTTCGCGCCCGTACTGACCGAAGACGATATTAATGAATTTAAAAAGACAGAAAGCTATATGCGCGCCATCGGATTGCTTAAAACAGGCGTTGATGTTGACGCATGGATTGACCGTTCCTTCTTTCCTGCCGGAGTGGGTCAATGAAGGATAGGGGTCTGTCTCGTTTTTCAGCCGCCGCGCTGTATGTTTTTTTGCCCGTTGCCCTTCTTATCGTCTGGCAACTCTTATATGAACTCGGTTTCATCCGCGCGTTGCTTTTGCCTCCGCCTTCCAAAATTGCCGATACGTTTTTAGCTCTCCTTATGAGCGGAGATTTGCTCCGTCATTTGGGCATCAGCCTTTTAAGGGTAATTGAAGGTTTTGCGCTTGCTTCGGTCGTTGGCTTAGCCTTGGGTACGGCGATAGGCCTTTCCCGTGCGCTTGACCGATCAACGGACCTTATGATTCAGCTCATGAAGCCCATACCGCCGATAGCATGGATTCCCCTGACAATCCTGTGGTTCGGCATCGGCGAGGAAAGCAAAGTCTTTATTATTTTTCTGGGAGCGCTCTTTCCGATCCTCGTCAACACCATTGACGGCATCCGTCAGACCGACGGTCGTTATGTCGAACTCGCGCGCGTTTTCGAAACGAAACGTCTGCGTTTCATTATGAGGGTCGTATTGCCGGGGGCGTTGCCGTCAATCATGACGGGCTTGCGCGTGGGCATGATGATCGCATGGATGTGCGTCGTGGCGGCAGAGCTTATCGCCGCACCAAGCGGCATCGGCTTTATGATTATGGATGCGCGCCAGATGATGCAGACGGATCAGGTATTCGTCGGCATGATCGCTATAGGAGCCACGGGCAAAGTTCTCGACGTTCTTTTAAGAATGGTCGAACGCCGCCTCATTGTATGGAAGGCGGAATACCGATGAACGTGAAGAAAGAGCATTCAGAGCACTTGATCGTCAAAGGGCTGTCCAAAACCTTTTATGGAGGCAAACGTCCTGTCAAGGCGCTGCGCAATGTATCTTTAAGCGTTGAAGAGGGAAGCATCACCTGTATTGTCGGAAAATCGGGTTGCGGTAAGAGCACCTTACTGCGCGCCATAGCAGGCCTGGAAACGGAATATGAGGGCCTTATTGCCCTCGGAAGCAAACCCATTCTCGCGCCGGGACGCGATCGCGGCGTCGTATTTCAGGAACACAGATTATTGCCGTGGCTGACGGTCGAAGGCAACGTCGCCTTCGCGCTTCAGGGGCTGTCAAAGTTTCAAACGCGCCGTCGCGTGCTTGAACAACTCAAAATAGTGGGGCTTACAAAAAGCGCGCGGCACTATCCGCATCAGCTTTCGGGGGGGCATGGCGCAAAGGGTTGCGATAGCGCGCGCTCGTTAATCGGCCAAAAATCCTGCTCCTTGACGAGCCGTTTGGCGCGCTTGACGCTTTGACGCGCCTTCAGATGCAGGAAGAGATATTACGCATCTGGGAAGCGGAAAAAACGACGATGGTCCTCGTGACGCACGATATCGACGAAGCGATATTTTTAGGCGATCAGGTGATCGTGATGGGGCATGCCCCGGATACGATGAAGGAGAAGTTTTCAGTTGATCTTAATCGCCCGCGCGATCGCAGCAGCGCTGTTTTTACTTCGTTAAAGAAGGAAGTGCTGTCGAAGCTCCTTGAGACGCCGTTGTAGGCCTGACGGCTTCCTGAAGAGATGCAGTTGCTGTCGCGCCAAGGACGGGAACGGGAAAGCCAAAGGGGTAATTGAAAGATGTCGTCAGAGGCGGCATGGCGCATGCAATCTCATGGCCGATAAATCCCCCCGCAAGAATGGCAAGGAATGTCGCGGCTGTCTCCTGAAGATCTAGGCTTTCTTTAGGGGCGGCCTTTTTTTCCTTCCCCTCAATCATATTCTTTTGTTTTTCCAAATCGGCCTTTTCTTTCAAAATGGCGTTTTCATTTTTCACTTGCAGATAGGTCAACGCGGCGCTGGTCATGACAAGGGCTGCCATGGTGACAACAATGGGGGAAAAGCCCGGATTGCCCTTGTGGGCATAGGCGGCGCCTTCCGCGATGGTTCTGACGATCATGGTGAAGATGGAATTTATAGCAAGAGACTCTGCGGACGATATGAACGTCCTGGAGTTTCTATTGCCGGCTTTGGAAGTTACAGCGTTCAAACGGTTTTGATCAAAATCGCTCATGTGAAATACGCCTCCTGAAAATATGAGACCATTTTACACGAAAATGGCTTATCATTCCCTTAATATAATGTCGGGATTACTTTCATTTATTGTGCAAGGCGCTAGTGCGCATATAAATAATTTATTAACCATGATCGCGCCGTTTGAAAAACGCTCACAATTCTTTTCGCAGTAAAAAGAACATCCGCCCCGCCGCGCGTCTCAGCATGTCGCGCAATAATATCCCTTGCAAAAATTTTCTCATCCGATGCGTGCGTATAAGGGCACACACCGACCAGACTCACACATTACATTCACATCGCCCGCTAACAGACTGCACTGCAAAAATTTTATGTCGTTAGGTATGCCAAAAATGGCCTAAATGTCTGAAATTTCTGATTCTTGGCGCTGGTTTTTGTTGCACGAATCAAAGGAAAAGATTCAAATGCGAATAATTGATTCCCGCGCGAGGTTCTGCGCCAATAAAAACCGGAGGTTTTTACATGATTAATTTGTCGATGGCAGATCCCGAACACAACCTGCGTCCACGTCTGACAGTCGTCGGTGTCGGCGGCGCGGGTGGCAACGCCATCAACAACATGATCCGTTGCCAGCTTGAAGGCTGCGATTTTATCGCGGCGAATACGGATGCTCAGGCTCTAGCGATGTCTCTGGCTGCCCGCAAGATTCAGTTGGGTATCAACTTGTCCCGCGGTTTGGGGGCAGGGTCGAAAGCCGATGTGGGGCGTGCGGCAGCGGAAGAACAGATCAACGATATTATGGCGAGCCTTGAGGGCTCGGACATGGTTTTCATTACGGCAGGCATGGGCGGCGGGACAGGAACGGGCGCAGCGCCCGTCATCGCGCGCGCCGCGCGCGATTCCGGAATCCTGACGGTTGGCGTTGTGACAAAGCCGTTCCATTTCGAAGGCAACAACCGCATGCGTCAGGCCGAAGCCGGCATTGCAGATCTGCAACAATATGTCGATACGCTGATCGTCATTCCCAACCAAAATCTTTTCCGCATCGCCAATGAGCGCACGACATTTGCGGAAGCTTTCCGTCTGGCTGACGAAGTCCTGCATTGCGGCGTACGCGGCATTACGGATTTGATGGTCATGCCGGGCTTCATGAACCTCGATTTCGCGGACGTCAAAACCGTGATGGGCGAAATGGGCAAGGCAATGATGGGGACGGGCGAAGCTGACGGCGATAACCGTGCCGTACGCGCGGCAGAAGCCGCGATTTCCAACCCGCTGCTCGACGATGTCTCGATGAAGGGCGCGCGCGGCGTTTTGATCAACATCACGGGCGGTCTCGACATGACGCTGTTCGAAGTTGATCAGGCGGCCAATCGCATTCGCGAGGAAGTCGATCCCGAAGCCCAGATCAAGGTCGGTTCGACGCTTGGCGAAGCGCTGGACGGCAAGATACGCGTTTCCGTTATCGCAACGGGCATTGATGCCGCCGCGCAGCGTGCGACAGCGCCGGCGTCCGCAACGGGTATAACGGCAGCGACGGCAGCCAAAGCTCGTGCGGCAGTCGCTTCTGCGCGGACACAGGTGCAGCAACAGCAGGCGCAAGCGCCTGCCTATGCACAACCCGCCTATCCGCCTCAGGCGACGGCAGCTCCGGCGCAACCCGCAGTTCAGGCTGCCCCGGCAGCTCCAGTTGTTCAAACAAACTACTTCACAATGCCGCAAGCGATTATCCCGCATGCGGACGTTCTTCCTCATACCGCGCCGATCGAAGCGGTTGAGGCCGAAGCCGAAGCAATGACCTCCGAACCTGAACCGGAAGCAGCACCGGTTATTGAAGAAGAAATTGCAGAACCCGAAGTGGCTGAAGTTGCAGCGCCTCCCGCTCCAACAGCGTCCGTCGCTCCGCCAAGGGCTGCGACGGAATCCCATCGTAGCGCGCGGCCCTCATCGCCCATGGCGTCAACGTCGGATATGCGCATGACGCAATTGTCCGGGCAAGTTTCTCCGCCGCAAAGTGCGCCCGAGCAACGCCGCCAAAGACGTGCGGAATCCCTGTTTACGCGCATCACGGGCTTTGGATTGGTACGTCCATCGTCGCAGCATCATGATGAAGAAGCTCATGATACGCAAATGATGGAAGATCCTATGGCTACGTCGCATCACGTGGACGTTCGTCCGTCGGATCGTCCCGTTTTGTCGGAGCAGCCGGAAGATTTGCTGGAGATTCCAGCCTTTCTGCGACGCCAGACCAACCACTAGGGCTTTTTTGCATAATCCTAACTCGGGCGGGTGACGCTTCGTCGCTGGGGTGCTCGTGTCTTCGCATACAAGAAAGTATGCTCCGGTTATGTGAGACTCTCTCCTCGCATTCCTTCCGTCCGAGCGGGTTCTGCAAAAAAAGTTTCTAATAGAAAACCGCGCTTTTAGCCTCGGCCTGATGCGAAGGCCATTATGGCTTAAAGAAACTCCTCAATTGTGTGCCATAATAATCTCAGGTTCTCCGGCTCACTCAGCGAATGGCCTCCGTCCTTTATCAATGTCACGCGTATGTCGTCGGCCAGTAATTTTTTGGCGATATGCGGCGCATATTCCCAAGGAACGTCCGGATCTTTCATGCCCTGTAACAGACGCACGGGGCAGGGAAGACGCAAGGGCGAACGTAAGACGAGGTGTTTCCTGCCTTCTTTAATAAGCTTCATCGTAAAAGGCACTTTATGGCCTCTGAAAGCATCGGATTCATAGTGAACGCCCGTTTGTTGTATTTTTTTGCGCGCAGAAGGGGATAATCTTTTCCAAACGAGGTCTTCGGTAAAATCGGGCGCGGCGGCGACGCCGATGAAGGCTTTGATTCGTTTTGGCCGAGCTTTTGCCAGAAGAAGCCCCATCCATCCGCCCATGGACGAGCCGACAATGATTTGCGGGCCAGCTGTTAATTTATCGAAAACGGCTAAGGCATCCTGAAGCCAATCGCCAATGGTCATTTCAAAAAAATCGCCAGAGGACCTGCCATGACCGCGATAATCGAAGCGCAGGAAGCTTTTGCGCTTCTTTTTGGCTTGGGCGGACAAAAACGTCGCTTTTGATCCCGTCATGTCGGATACATATCCTCCAAGGAACAAGATTCCAGGCGACTTTTTTTCGCCAACTTGCCGTTGATAAGCGATGCGGCTATCCGCTAGACTGAGGTAATCCAGAGTCATGTTGTTTTCTCTCCGTAGGCCATGAGTACTCTTAACAAGAAAAAGCTGCCGCATAAAGAGTCG